>Ga0209061_1000767_pt1 | contig 69965 bp, 49 predicted proteins | sample Coa_R1_10_FD_187157 | JGI IMG/M metagenome (GOLD analysis project Ga0209061, IMG submission 187157) | Surface soil microbial communities from Centralia Pennsylvania, which are recovering from an underground coalmine fire - Coalmine... | ecosystem: Environmental > Terrestrial > Soil >... | reverse complement strand
GACCCCCGCAACGGCGTCTATCTCCGCCGTCGCCATCGTCGGCGGGCCCCAACATCACCCGCCGAGGATGCGCAGTCGGTTCGATGACCTCTGGCGCCATCGGCAATGGCGCCGTGAAGAGGCTGGGCTGAAGGAAGCTGCCCGGTCAAGGGCTCGTCATACGCTGCGGCTCTGTGCCGAGAAGTTCGTCGATGAGCGAGCTGCGGACGACTGCGCCGTCGTACACGAAGGCGTCGTGGTTGGAGTCGATCTCACCTTGGTCGTAGACATAGTTGACCAGCAGCCCATGGGACTCCCGTAGACCCTTTCGTGACCTGTCCCCCAGCCAGTTGAGGCGATGGAGCCGTGCGCCGTTGCGCAGATGGAACCGGGCGACCGGGTCCGCTGGCTGATTCCCGCGTCTCGCCATGACCAGATAGCGGGCACAGGCTCGGAGCAGCACCGGCTTCAACGCTTCGGACCGTTCGGGATCCTCGACCCACAACGGATCCTCGAGCAGGTCCAGCGCGGAGACTTCTGATGCGCTGAGGTACGCCGACCCCTCCGAAGCGAGCCAGCGGGCGAAGCCGGGAATGGGCGACAGGGTCCAGAAGTGCTCAAGTCTGGGTAGCTCGGCCTTCAGCTCCTGCATCACCTGCTTGATGAGGAAGCTGCCCAGCGGGATTCCCTGCAACCCCGGCTGGCAGTTCGTGATCGAATAGAAGACCGCGGTGTCCTGCGCACCCTCGTCATTCGGACCCACTGGAGCATCGAGCACCTCCTGGATGCTCGACGGCCCACCTCTGCTGAGGGCGACCTCGATGAAGATCAGCGGATCGTCGGCGATCGCCGGGTGGAAGAACCCGAAGCACCGGCGATCCCACTCGAGCCGACGGCGGAGGTCGTCCCATCCTCGGATCTCATGTACGGCTTCGTACTCGATGAGCCGTTCGAGCACCGCGCCCGGACTTCGCCAGTTGATGCGCTCCAGCGTGACGAACCCGCGGTTGAACCATGACGCGAGCAGGTGGTGCAAGTCGGTCTCCACGGGGGCCAGTTCTGGGTGCTCGCGAAGGGCGGACAAGACATCTGCTCGCATGGAGAGGATCGTGCGGGTGCCACCGGTCGCCATATTGAGCGCCCGCAGGAACTGCTGTCGTCTCGCTTCGGCAGACTGGGCCAACCGGGCCATCGACACCTGAGAGCGCTCTGCGCGGTATCGCTCGATGGCCGAGTCGATGTCCGCGCACGATGGGCCCATCTCCTCCAGCAGGAAGTGCAAGAAGGCGCGGCGTTCAGTCGGCTCGAGCCCGTTGTAACGCCGTACGACCAGCTCAGCGAGTGCGAGCGATGCCGTGTCGCTGGTGCGCGCGACGAGAGCGAGCGCCGTACCGCAGAGCGCCTCAAGGCCAGGAGTGAACGCGCGGGGCGGCACCGTTCTCGCGGCTCTTCGTCGTTCAGGTGTCTGCTAGTGATCGCAACCAGGCCGAGAGGGCGTGGGCCGGCGTTCACCTGGCACGGGCGGCGGGGAGGAACCTGCCTCGGTCGGCACGTCAGTCCCCTCGCTCGCCTCGTCCCAGGTGGCAAGGGGTTGCCGTCGCGCGGGCTCCTGACGACCCTCCCTTGCTCCCGCCGCCAGTCACGATGCGATCGTACCGGTCGGCGACAGGGTGTGGGGGCTGTCGTCCGCTCCGAGCTGCCGGTACCGAACCGCCCGACCACGCGGCGCCGGTCTGCGGCTCCGCCTCCGTCAGAGCGGGAGCTTGTACCCGAGGACGAAGTTCAGGACCGTCGCCCACATGAGGTACAGGAGCCACGCTCCCGTGCCCAGGTGCCAGACGCCCAGCGACTTCGTGCCCCAGCTCGCGAGCTTGGGCGCGTCGGGTCCGAGGGCGACGAAGAAGTCGCTCACGTAGATCCCGGTCAGCCCGATGAACAGGCCACCGACGGGGTGTGTGTGCACGCCGAAGAAGCCCACGATCCCGAGGATGGAGATGAGCGTGTAGCCGATCGTCATCCCGAAATTGGTGCGCACGTCGGCTCCGTGCATCCGGTTCCACCCGATCCCGAACCAGTGGATGCCGTACGCGGTGAACGCCAGGGCGGCGATGTAGAGGGCCTTTGTCGTGAAGGTGTCGAACAGCGTCAGCCCGGCGAACAGGTACAGGCCGGTCACGAGCTGCATCAGGCCCGGGAGCCAGATGCCCCACACCCCGGTCCCGAAGTCCACGCTCGGGCTGCGCTTCGGCCAGCCGAAGAGCTCCTGGGGCCCGTAGATCATGTAACCGGTCCCGAGGCCCATGAACCCGACGGCGAGCGGCGGGAACGGCGACGTGGCGAGCGTCACGGTCGTGGCTGCGAGCACGCTCATGGCATTCCTTCTCCCGGCTCCGGGCGCCGCGCCTCGGGATCCGTCGTCGGCGGCGGCACCGGTCCCGTTGCATACGTATCGGGACCCGATACATGGAGTTGTACCAGGTCCCGCCGCCTCGCGCAATGGCCCACCCCCGAGGACCGCGCGCACTGCACGGCGAACCCGTCGTCGGGTCTAGGCTCCGCGCGCGTGGCCCAAGGCGCAGCAGCACCAGAGGTGCCCACCGTTGGCTGAGCAGGACCGCCCTCCGCTCCCCCCGTTCACCCGTGAGACGGCGGCCCAGAAGGTCCAGGGCGCCGAGGACGCCTGGAACAGCCGCGACCCTGCGCGCGTGGCCCTCGCCTACACGACCGACTCGGTCTGGCGGAACCGGGACGTCTTCGTGCGCGGTCGTGACGAGATCGTGGCCTTCCTCACCCAGAAGTGGGAGCGCGAGCTCGACTACGCGCTCCGCAAGTCGCTGTGGGCCTTCGAGGGGAACCGGATCGCCGTGCGCTACCAGTACGAGTCTCACGACCGGGACGGCCACTGGTGGCGGAGCTACGGCAACGAGCTGTGGGAGTTCGACGAGCACGGGCTGATGCGCCGGCGAGAGGCGAGCATCAACGACGTCCGCATCCACGAGCGCGAGCGCCGGATCTTCGGCCCGCGGCCCGAAGCCGAGCGGGGGGTCGACATCCCGCTCGAGTAGGCCGCTCCGCCCGCAAGAGGGCAACAGCCCCCAAGCGGGCAACAGACGGGAGGCCCGCCTCGCGCTGGCCCTCGCCCCCCGGAGTGCCTATCGTGGCACGAGACAGATGGAGGAGGTCGGACGATGGACCTGAGGGCGGCACTCTCGGAGTGGCCGGCGCTCCGGCAGCTCTCCCGCCGGGACTGGCTCGGTCGCGGGAGGGCGGCGCAGTCGGAAGCCTCGGCAACCCTGCGGCCGCGTACCGACGGCGCCACCACCGTCGTGAAGTCGATCTGCCCCTACTGCGCCGTCGGGTGCGGCCAGGACGTCTACGTGAAGGACGGCGCCGTCGTCCAGATCGAGGGGGACCCGGACTCGCCGATCAGCCGCGGACGGCTGTGCCCCAAGGGCGCGGCCTCCCGGCAGCTCGTGACGAGCCCCGCACGCCTCGACAAGGTCCTCTACCGCCGGCCGCACGGCACCCGGTGGGAGGAGCTCGAGCTCGGCACGGCCATGGACATGATCGCGGACCGCGTGATCGCGACGCGACGCGAGACCTGGCAGTGGACCGACGAGCACGGGCACCGGGTCCGACGGACCATGGGCATCGCGAGCCTCGGAGGAGCGACCCTCGACAACGAGGAGAACTACCTCATGAAGAAGCTCTACACCGCCCTCGGCGCCATCCAGATCGAGAACCAGGCCCGCATATGACACTCCGCCACCGTGCCCGGTCTGGGCACGTCGTTCGGCCGTGGAGGCGCCACCACCTTCCCGGGTGACCTGGTCAACTCCGACTGCATCGTCATCGAGGGCTCGAACATGGCCGAGTGCCACCCGGTCGCCTTCCAGTGGGTGGTCGAGGCCAAGCGACGCGGGGCGACGGTCATCCACGTCGACCCGCGCTTCACCAGGACGAGCGCGCTCGCCGATACCCATGTGCCCATCCGGGCCGGGAGCGACATCGTCTTCCTCGGTGCCCTCGTGAACCACGTGCTGGCGAACGGGCTCGAGTTCCGCGAGTACGTCTCGGCGTACACGAACGCCTCGTCGCTCGTGCGCGAGGACTTCGCCGACACCGAGGACCTCGACGGCCTGTTCGCCGGGTACGACCCCGAGCGCCACGTCTACGACCCGTCGAGCTGGAAGCTGACCGCGACACGAGACCCGACGCTCGAAGACCCGCGCTGCGTCTTCCAGGTCCTCAAGCGGCACTTCGCCCGGTACACCCCTGAGCTCGTGCACGAGGTCTGCGGCGTCCCGCCGGAGCTGTTCCGGCGCGTGGCCGACGCCGTGACCGCCAACAGCGGTCGGGAGCGCACCACCGCATTCGTCTACTCGGTCGGCTGGACGCACCACACCGTCGGGGTGCAGTACATCCGCACCGCGGCGATCCTCCAGATGCTGCTCGGCAACATGGGGCGCCCGGGCGGCGGGATCATGGCGCTGCGCGGTCACGCCAGCATCCAGGGGTCCACGGACATCCCGACGCTCTACGACATCCTGCCGGGCTACCTCGACATGCCCTGGGCGAGGGACCACGACGACCTCGACTCCTACGTCGCGCCCGGAGAGTCCAAGCTCGGGTTCTGGGGGAACACCCGCGCCTACACGGTCAGCCTGCTCAAGGCGTGGTGGGGAGACGCGGCCTCCGCCGACAACGACTTCTGCTACGACTACCTCCCCCGGCTGACCGGCGACCACGGCACCTACCAGACGGTCGCCGACCAGCTCGCCGGGAAGGTGAAGGGGTACTTCGTGGTCGGCGAGAACCCCGCCGTGGGCTCGGCGAACGGGAAGATGCAGCGCCTCGGTCTGGCCAACCTCGACTGGCTCGTCGTGCGCGACCTCGTCGCCGTCGAGGCCGCGACCTTCTGGCTCGACGGCCCGGAGATCGAGACGGGCGAGCTGCGGACCGAGGACATCGCGACCGAGGTCTTCCTCATGCCGGCCGCCGCGCACACCGAGAAGGCCGGGAGCTTCACCAACACCCAGCGCCTCTTGCAGTGGCGCCAAAAGGCGGTCGAGCCGCCGGGCGACGCCCGGAGCGAGCTGTGGTTCTACTACCAGCTGGGACGCCGGATCCGCGAGAAGCTGGCCGGCTCGACGGACGAGATGGACCGGCCCGTGCTCGACCTGACCTGGGACTACCCCACCCTCGGCGCCGACGGCGAGCCCGACGCCGAGGCGGTCCTGGCGGAGATCAACGGGTTCGGGCCCGACGGCCACCTCGCCTCGTTCACGGAGCTGCGCGCCGACGGCTCGACGTCGTGCGGGTGCTGGATCTACTGCGGGTGCTACGCGGGCGGGGTGAACCAGGTGGCCCGGCGCAAGCCGTGGACCGAGCAGTCCTGGGTCGCCCCGGAGTGGGGCTGGTCGTGGCCCTCGAACCGCCGCGTCCTGTACAACCGGGCCTCCGCCGACCCAGACGGGCGGCCGTGGAGCGAGCGCAAGGCCTACGTCTGGTGGGACCCCGAGGCCCGTCGCTGGACCGGGCACGACGTGCCGGACTTCGAGCTGACCAAGCCGCCCGACTACGTCCCGGCCCCCGGCGCGCGCGCCCAGGACGGCCTGAGCGGCACCGATCCCTTCATCATGCAGGCGGACGGCAAGGCGGCGCTCTTCGTGGGGTCGGGGATCCAGGACGGCCCGCTCCCCGCGCACTACGAGCCGGTGGAGTCGCCACTGGGCAACGCCGTCTACCCCGTCCCGCACAACCCCGCGCGCCGCGGCTACCGGGTCGACGCCAACCACTACCACCCCGAGCGCAGCGACGTGTTCCCCTACGTCTTCACCACCTACCGCCTAACCGAGCACCACACCGCCGGCGGCATGAGCCGGACGCTCCCGTACCTCGCCGAGCTGCAACCGGAGTTCTTCTGCGAGGTGTCGCCCGAGCTCGCGGCCGAGCGCGGGCTCGAGCACCTCGGGTGGGCCACCATCGTCACCGCGCGCACGGCGGTGGAGGCGCGCGTCCTCGTCACGGACCGGATCCCGCCGCTCCGGGTCGGAGGGCGCACCGTGCACCAGGTCGGGCTCCCCTTCCACTGGGGGCCCAACGGGCTCTCGACCGGCGACTCGGCGAACGACCTGCTCGCGGTCGCCATGGACCCGAACGTGAGCATCCAGGAAGCCAAGGCGGCCACCTGCGACGTCCGCCCCGGACGGCGGCCGCGCGGACGGGAGCTCCTCGCCCTCGTCGAGGACTACCGCCGCCGCGCGGGCATCGACGCGGCCACGGACGCCGAGGCGGCGGGCGGCTCCGAGCGCCCCAACCCCCGCGCCGGCGACGGAGGCCGCCCGACATGACCAACCGTCTGTACGGACCGCTCGCCGACCCCGCGGCGGACGCGGGCTGGGAGACCCACCCCGAGCGGGTCGGCTTCTTCACGGACACGAGCGTGTGCATCGGCTGCAAGGCCTGCGAGGTTGCCTGCAAGGAATGGAACGAGCTCCCCGAGGACGGGCTCGGGATGCTCGGCCTCTCCTACGACAACACCGGCAGCCTCGCCGCGTCGACCTGGCGCCACGTCGCCTTCGTGGAGCGGCGCGACCCGGTGACCGTGCCCGACGACGCCGTGCCCGACGACGCCGTGCCCGACGACGCCGCGCCCGACGACGCCGCGCCCGACGACGCCGCGCCCGACGGCGGGGCACCCTCCGACGCCGGCACCGCTGGTGGAGGGGTGGCGTGGCTCATGGCGTCGGACGTGTGCAAGCACTGCACCCACGCCGCCTGCCTGGACGTCTGCCCGACGGGGGCCATCTTCCGCTCGGAGTTCGGCACCGTGGTCGTCCAGGCGGACGTCTGCAACGGCTGCGGGTACTGCGTCCCCGCCTGCCCCTACGGCGTCATCGCGCAGCGGGAGGGCGACGGCAGGGCGTGGAAGTGCACCATGTGCTACGACCGGCTGCAGGGGGGGTCGGAGCCGGCCTGTGCCAAGGCGTGCCCGACCCAGTCGATCCAGTTCGGCCCGCTCGGCGAGCTGCGCGAGCGGGCGGCACGGCGCGTCGAGGAGCTCCACGACCGGGGCGTCGCCTCCGCACGCCTCTACGGGGCGGACCCCGGGGACGGGGTCGGCGGCGCCGGCGCCTTCTTCCTGCTCCTCGACGATCCCGAGGTCTACGGACTGCCCCCCGACCCCGTCGTGACCACCCGGGACCTGCCCGAGATGTACCGCTACGCGGTGGTGGCCGCCGGCACCTTCCTCGCCCTCGGCCTGACGGCGCTCCTCGGACGGCAACGGTGAGCGCCGCGCCGGGCCGCGCCCGAGGCGAGCAGCCCGTGGTCCCCCGGGCCACCTTCGGGTCCTACTTCGGGCGCCCGGTGCTCAAGCCCCCCACCTGGAAGGCGCGCAACATCGCCGGGTACTTCTTCCTCGGGGGGCTCGCGGCGGGGTCGTCGCTGCTGGCGGCGGTGGGCGACGTCACGGGACGGGCGTCCCTGCGCAGGGTCGGACGTCTCAGCGCCGCTGCGGCGATCACCGGCTCCATGGCGGCCCTGATCGACGACCTCGGACGCCCCGCCCGGTTCCTCCACATGCTGCGGGTGCTCCGCCCGACCTCGCCGATGAGCGTCGGCTCCTGGCTCCTCGCCGCCTACGGCCCGCTGGCAGGAGCGGCTGCCGCCGGCGAGGTCACCGGGGTCCGAGCCCGCCTCCCCGGCCTCGGCGCGGCGGCGCTCGCCCCCGCCGTGGCGACCTACACCGCGGTCATCCTCTCCGACACCGCCGTGCCGACCTGGCACGAGGCACGGCGCGAGCTCCCCTTCGTGTTCGCCGGGTCGGCGGCTGCCGCCGCCGGAGGGGTCGCGATGACCTTCACCCCCGTCGTCGAAGCCGGCCCGGCGCGCCGGCTGGCGGCGTCGGGAGCCGCCCTCGAGCTCCTCGCCGCCCAAGTGCTCGAGCGCCGGCTGGGCCTCGTCGGCGAGCCCCTGCGCACCGGGCGCGCCGGGCGCCTCCTGCGCGTCGCCACGCTCGTCTCCGCGGGAGGCGCCGTCCTCGGCACCCTGGGCGGCCGGCGCTCCCGGGCCGCCGCCGCCCTGGGCGGCACGGCCATGGCTGTCGGCTCGGCGTGCACCCGGTTCGGCATCTTCTACGCAGGCGTCGCAGCCGCAGAGGACCCCGAGCTCACGGTCGTCCCCCAGCGGGCGCGCCTCGACGCAGACGGCCAGCACGCCTCGGCCTGACGGCCTACGGGTCGGCGTCGACCTCCACCCAGTGGCGGCTCGCGTCGAGGACCTCGATGTCGGGGTGCGACCACACGAACCGCTCCGTCCGGTCGAGCAGCTCCGCCGCGTGGCCCGCGCTCGACGAGACCGCCGCGAACCCGAGGACTGCGAGCTGCCAGCGGTCGTGCTCGGCGGCTTCGCACGCCGACACGCCGTAGCGCCGCCGCGCCGTCTCGACGAGGTGGCGCACGACCGCACGCTTCGCCTTGAGGGACGCGCTGTGCGGGATCCGCACCGAGATCCGCAGCGCGCCGACGTGCACCGCCCCAGCCTGCCCGCGCGTCACGTCGTGAGCCCCGAGCGCCGCAGGGTGTGCGTCGCCGCGGCGAGGTCTCCTGGTCCGGCCCGTTGGCGCAGCCGCTCCACCACGGCGAGCCGGTGCGCGAGGTCCACGTTGCCGCCGTACTTGAACTTCGCCCGGACCTCCTCCACGGTGACGCGCAGCCCGCGGATGGTCCCGAGCAGGCGGGTGTGCGCCTCGGCCGGGTCGGCCACGACCACGCCGGGCTGGATCCGCGCCAGCTGGAGGCGCAGGATCGCCGCCACCTCGGCCGGCTCGGTGAGGACGGCGGCCGTGCCGATGAGCTGCACGGCGGCGTAGTACGTCGTCGGGATCCCAAGACGGGGGTCCTCCTCCCCGATCGCCTTCCACGCGGAGGGGATGAACGCCCAGTCGCCTGCCACGCTCATGAGCACCCGGGGCTGCTCGGCGATGGCGTCGAACACGGGGTTGCGCGCGACCAGGTGGAGCACCAGCTCGTCACCCTCGAGCACGAACTGGGTCGGCACCACCACCGGCACCTCCCGTGCCCTCCCGGCGGCGACCAGGTGGCCGAACCCTTGGGCCGTCACGAACGCCCGCCACTCGTCCTCTCCGATCCCGGCGTCGACCGGGGCGATGTGCATCACGCCATCCTTGCCGACGCCGTGGGCACCGCGGGGTCCGGCGGGCGCCCGCCGAGGTGCGCCACCGCCACGGCCGACAGGGCGACCGCCGCGCGCACCGCCTCGTGCGGCGCCGCGCCGCCGAGCATCGCTGAGAGGTAGCCCGCGCAGAAGGCGTCGCCGGCTCCCGTCGTGTCGCGCGCGGCAGCCGCAGGCGCAGGCACCCGCTCGAGGCGGCCGTCCCTCGTCGCGAGGAGGGCCCCCTCGGCGCCGAGCTTGACCGCGACGACCGGGTACGACCGGGTGAGCGCGACGGCCACCTCCTCGTCGGTCGTGCCCGTCGGCATGCCTGCGAGCACCCGCGCCTCGGCCGCGTTCGGGAAGAGGGTGCCGACGCCGCGCGTGAGGGCCACGAAGCGCGCCGCACCGAGCCGGCGGAGGTAGGCCACCGAGGAGGGATCGCACGACACCCCGAGGGCCTCGCGGGCAGCCCAGGCCACGAGCGCGGCGACGGCCTCCTGCGCGGGAGGCTCGAAGAGCGCGTAGCCCGAGACGTGCAGGTGCCGCGCGCCGCGCAGGTCGCCGGGCAGGTCCGAGGCGCCGAGCCGGCGGTTGGCGCCGCGGTCGGTGAACATGGTCCGGTCGCCGTCGGGCGCCACGAGCACCACGATGCTCCCCGTCGGGAGCTCGGGGTCGGCCGTGACCGCGGCGTCGACGCCGGCACCACGGAGCACCTCGGCGTGGGAGGCGGCGTCGGCGGCACCGGCGCGGCCGTAGAAGCGGACCGGGACCCCGCACCTCGCGAGCCACGCCGCCTGGTTGGCGCCGGAGCCGCCGGGCAGGTGGCGGACCTCGCTGTCGGTGTCGCTCCCCTCACAGACGGGCACCGACGGTCGCACCACGACGTCGTTCATCACGTCGCCCACCACGACCACGTGGCCGGGCACGTCGGCAAGGGGGGCGCCGCTCGGATCCGGACGGGCCGCCGCCGGGCGAGCCCGCTCGCTCGCCGAGGTCACCGCGCCGCCGCGCAGGCGATCGACGCGGCCAGCGCGACGTTGCTGCGGACGGCCGCGACGTTCGCCTCCAGGCTCGCGCCGCCCGACGCGCGCTGGAGGTGGTCGAGCAGGAAGGGGGTCACCGCCTTCCCCTGCACGGCGCGGGCCTCCGCATCGGCGAGCGCACTGGCGATGAGCGAGTCGTGGAGCACGGGGTCGAGCTGCTGGTCGAGGGGAACCGGGTTGGCGACGACCAGCGCCGATCGGATGCCGAGCTCGTCCCTCGCCCGCATCGCGGCCGCCACCTCCTCGGGACCGTCCACCCGCCACGGCGCGGGGTACCCGGAGTCGGCGACGACGAAGCCGGGGAAGCGGTCGGTCCGATACCCGGCGACGCCCACGCCGAGCGACTCGAGGCGCTCGAGGGTCGCGCCCACGTCGAGGACGGACTTCACCCCGGCGCAGACCACGACGACGGGCGTCCTGGCCAGGGCGGCCAGGTCGGCGGACTCGTCGAAGGTCGTCGAGGCGCCGCGGTGGACGCCGCCGAGACCCCCGGTGGCGAAGACGCCCACCCCCGCCCGGTGCGCGAGCCACGACGTCGCCGCCACCGTCGTCGCCCCGTGGACGCCGCGCGCGGCGGCGAGCGGCAGGTCTCGGGTCGAGAGCTTGACGACCCCGGCGGTGCCCAAGAGGTCGATCTCCTCCTCGGAGAGGCCCACGACCGGCGCGCCGGCCACGACGCCGACCGTCGCGGGGACGCAGCCGGCCTCGCGCACGACCCGCTCCAGCTCCCGTGCGACGGCGACGTTCCTCGGCCGCGGGAGACCGTGCGCGAAGATCGTGGACTCGAGCGCCACGACCGGGTCACCCGACGACAGCGCGCCGCGCACCTCCTCCGACACCCGCAGCAGCGCGTGGCCCACAGCGCACTGTGGCCGACCACGGCACATCCGGCAAGTCCGCCGCAGCCGGCACGAACCTTCGCGCGACCTGGGTGAGGACCTCCGTCAGGCCCGCGGGAGCCAGGTGGGCCAGCCTGGTGGGAGCGTCCCTTGGACCGGCCCCATCGTCAGGCCCGGCGGTGCGCCGAGCATTGTCAGGAGCTGCGAGAAGTTCTCCCCGAAGGCGGTGGGGAGCGACTGCACGTCGGCTGTTGTGCTCCACTGGCCCATCGCCCGGGCCATCGACTCGCCGCCGCCGGGCGGGTCCGCCCAGCCCGTCTCGAGGTTCGGGTAGGCGTCCACCAGTGTCCCCACGACCGTGTCGGAGTTGACCTCCTGGCCGATCGTGACGCGCGGGACCACGTTCTCTGCGACGTAGACGATGTCGCCCGCCGCCGGGCCGTCGACGAGCTGGTAGGTGATGAAGGCGCCTCCCGGCCATCCCGCGTTGGTCGTGTTGAGCACGACGCCGTCCCCCACGGCGTAGATCGGGCCGCTCCCGGCGTAGTCGACCCCCTGGTCCACGCGCTCGGGCGTCAGGCCGGAGACAGCCCGCAGGGGATCCTGGTAGCCGCCGAGCTCCATGGCGATCCCCACCACCGTGCGCCCGAAGCGCGCCGCCGACCCGAAGAACGGCGCGTCGCCGAAGGTGAACACGCCGCCGTCCGCGGCGGTGAGCCAGTAGCCGCCGCCTGTCGGGGTGGCGGCCATGCCGACGATGGGCTGCACCAGGTGCTCGGCGCCGGTCGAGCCGAAGAAGCGGGCGTCGCCGAAGGTGAAGATCCCGCCGTCTTTGGCGACGAGCCAGTAGCCGCCGCCTGTCGGGGTGGCGGCCATGCCCACGACCGGGGCGTTGAGGTGCATCGCGCCGGTCGAGCCGAAGAAGCGGGCGTCGCCGAAGGTGAAGACCCCGCCGTCTGCCGCGACGAGCCAGTAGCCGCCGCCTGTCGGGGTGGCGGCCATGCCCACGACCGGGGCGTTGAGGTGCATCGCGCCGGTCGAGCCGAAGAAGCGGGCGTCGCCGAAGGTGAAGACCCCGCCGTCTCCTGCGACGAGCCAGTAGCCGCCGCCTGTCGGGGTGGCGGCGATGCCGACGATCGGCCGTGCGAGCGCGTGGCCGGCCATCGAGCCGAACGGCGCGGCGTCACCGAGCGTCTCGACGGCCCCGTCTGCCGCTGCGAGCCATGCCCCCTTCCCGTCGGGCGTCGGGGCGCCGCCGACGAAGGGGGAGGCCGGGTTCGTCTGCCCCGAGGCGCTGATCGCCGCGCCGAAGCCGATCAGGCCCCCCCGGGTTGTGACGAGGCTGTAGCTGTGCCCGTCGAGCACGTTGGTGGAGGGCGCTGTCGCTGTCTTCGTCGATGCGCCGGCAGTGGCGCCCTCGAGCGGTGCCAGCGCACCCAGCGCGACCACGCCGCAGAGCGCGCTCAGGACCGCCGCCAGCGCGGCCGGCAGCGCACGGCACGCGATCCGCTGGGCAACCCCTCTCCGCATCCCGGCGACATGGTACGCACGCAGCGGGAGGTTCTTGCAAGGATCCTTCCGAAAAGGCTCGCTCAGCAGGGATCGGGGGCTCGGTGCGGGCCCGTGCCGTCGTCGATCAGCTCCAGACGGTTCCCGAACGGATCGTCCACGTAGGCCCGCCGTTCTCCCGGGAGCTCCTCGTCGAGCCGCCACGACAGGCCATGCCGGTCGAGGGCCGCCAGCAGCTCGTCCCAGCCAACGACGCGCAGCCCCGGGTGCGCCTTGCGCGCCGGCCGGAAGCCGTCCTCGACGCCCAGGTGGACCCGGACGCTCCCGCTCTTGAACCACCTGCCGCCGCGGGCCGCCAGCACGGGGGGCTTGGCCTCGACCTCGAAGCCGAGGACCCCGCAGTAGAAGGCCTCGGCCTCCTGCTCCCGACCGGGCGGCATCGCGAGCTGGACGTGGTCGAGCGCCGTCACCCGGGGAGCCATCTCACGATCATGCCATCGGCGATGCATGCGGCTGGCCGGCCGCCCACGGTTGTTCGATAGTCGAACAACCTGCCGGTAGGCTGTCGCCTGCGCCATGCCCGCTCCCCGACCCCGAGCCGTCACGTCTGCCACCGCACCTCCAGCCGTGGAGGCGGTGCGCAGCATCGCCCGCCTCGCCAGGCTGTTCGAACGTGCCAGCGGCGGGCTCGGGCTCGCCCACTACCGGGTCCTCTCTGCCGTCGCGGCAGGCGAGCAACGCGCGGCGCGCGTCGCCGAGCGCCTCGAGCTCGGGAGGCCGACGATCAGCGCGGCAGTCGAGTCGCTCTCGAGGGCCGGGTTGCTCGAACGCGTCGCGATGGCCTCGGACCAGCGCGGGTTCGAGCTGCGCCTCACTGCCGCGGGACGAACGGTGCTCGCGGCCGTCGAGACCGAGATGGTCGACGTCCTCGAGGAGCTCTGCGAGCACCTGCCCGCCCCACGCCGCGCCGTGGACGCGCTCGCGTCGCTCGGGGTCGCCCTCGACGCCCGCGCGGCCCGGCGCCACCTGGGGCCGCGATGAGCCGCGGCGCCGCGCGGACGCCGACGGCGGTGCCGGCACGGCCCCGAGCAGGGGATGCCAAGGGCTGGGTCCGCCGTCTGTGGAGCTACATGCTCCGCCACCGCAGGAACGTGGTCCTGTCCATCGGCGCAGCGGTCGTCGGCGCGCTCTGCCAGACGGCGGTGCCGCTCGTCGCGCGCGAGGTGGTCGACACAGTGATCGAGCGCCGGACGTCGCCGCTGTGGCCCTGGCTGGTGCTCCTCGCCCTCTTGGCCGCGCTCACCTTCGGCGCGGCCCACGTCCGCCGCTACCGCGGCGGACAGGTGGGGCTCCAGGTCCAGTACGACCTGCGCAACGACATGCACGCCCACCTGCAGGCGATGGACTTGGAGAGCCTCTCGAGCATGCCGACCGGGCAGCTCGTCGCCAGGGCGAACTCCGACACCACGCTCGTCCAAGCCCTCTTGAACTTCATCCCGATCATGAGCGGCAACGTCTTTTTGATGGCCATGTCGCTCGGGGTGATGATCTACCTCTCCCCGTTGCTCGCCATCGTGAGCATCGTGATCGCTCCCACCCTCGCGCTCGTGTCCTACCGGATGCGCTGGCGCGTGTTCCCTGCGACCTGGGACGCGCAGCAGCGCGAGGGCGAGCTCGTGTCGATCGTGGACGAGGACCTGAACGGGGTCCGCGTGGTGAAGGCGTTCGGACAGGAGCGACGCGAGGTCGAGCGGATCGTCGAGTCGGCCAAGACCCTGTACGGCTCCCAGATGCGGGCCGTCCGCCTCCAGTCCCGCTACCAGCCGGTGCTCGAGGCGATCCCGTCGTTCGGGCAGGTGGGGATCCTCGCGCTCGGTGGCTGGATGGCGCTCCACCACGAGATCACCCTCGGCACGTTCCTCGCCTTCGCGACCTACGTGGTCGCCCTCATGTCCCCTGCGCGCCAGCTCGCCGGCGTCCTCACCATCGGCCAGCAGGCTCGGGCGGGCATCGAGCGCATCTTCCAGCTCCTCGAGACCCCCGTCAGCGTCTCGGACCCTCCCGACGCGCTCGTCCTCCCCGCGCTGAAGGGCGACATCGCCTTCCACGGTGTCCGCTTCGCCTACCGGGACGGCCCGCCGGTGCTGCAGGGCGTGGACCTGACCATCCGCGCCGGGGAGCGCCTGGCGATCGTCGGCCCGAGCGGGAGCGGGAAGTCCACCCTGGCGATGCTGGTCGGGCGGTTCTACGACCCGACGGAAGGACACGTCACCGTCGACGGCGTCGACGTGCGGCGCGTGTCGCTCGAGTCCCTCCGTCGCCAGGTGGGGATCGTCTACGAGGACAGCTTCCTCTTCTCGGACTCGGTCCGGGCGAACATCGCCTACGGCCGGCCCGGCGCGAGCACCGAGGAGGTCGTCGCGGCGGCGAAGGCCGCGTGCGCCCACGAGTTCATCGAGGCCCTCCCCCGCGGGTACGACACCGTGGTCGGCGAGCGCGGCCTCACCTTGTCGGGAGGGCAGCGCCAGCGCGTGGCGCTCGCGCGCGCCATCCTCTACGACCCGCGCGTCCTCATCCTCGACGACGCCACGAGCGCCATCGACGCACAGACCGAGGCGACGATCCACGACGCGCTGCGCGAGGTGATGGCGGGGCGGACGACGATCCTCGTCGCCCACCGGCGCTCGACCCTCCACCTGGCCGACCGCGTCGTCGTGCTCGCCGAGGGGCGGATCGTCGAGCAAGGCACGCACGACGAGCTCGTGGCGCGCAGCCCGCTGTACCGCTCCCTGCTCTCGGGGCTCGACGTCGAGGAGCACGCCGAGCAGCTCGACGGCCGGATCGAGGCGCTCGCCGGCCTGGCGTCGGACGCCGCGGTGTCGCGGCAACCCGCCGCCGCGCCCCCGGCGGCCGCGGCGCCGTCGAGCGCCGTCGCGGCCATGCGGGCCTCGATCGGCCCGGGTCTCGGCGGGAGCGGAGGGGGCTGGCGGATGAGCCTCGTCCCGACGCCTGAGCTCCTCGCCCGTGTGGCGAAGCTCCGCCCCGTGCGCGACGTGGCGGAGGTGGACCTCGAGCGCGAGGCGCGCCAGGACCCGAGCTTCGGCCTCTCCACCCTCTTCTCCGAGTTCCGCTGGCCGCTCCTCCTCGGCCTCGTGTTCGTCGTCGTCGACGCGGTCGCGAGCCTCGCGGGTCCCGTCCTCGTGAAGACCGGCATCGACGGCGGGGTCGCCAAGGGGTCGCTCGTCGTCCTCCTGACCGCCGCCGCGCTGTACTTCGCCATCACCGTCGGCGACCTCGTAGACCAGGTCGCCGAGACCTTCGTGACCGGCCGCACCGCGCAGCGGGTCATGCTCTCCCTGCGGATCCGCATCTGGGCCCAGCTCCAGCGGCTCTCCCTCGACTACTACGAGAACGAGATGGCCGGCCGCATCATGACCCGGATGACCACCGACGTCGACCAGTTCGAGACGCTCATGGAGAACGGCGTCCTCTCCGCCCTCGTGGCGATGGTCACCTTCGTCGGCGTCGGCGTCGCGCTCGTGGTGATCGACCCCGAGCTCGGCCTCTGCACGTTGTCGGTCGTCCTGCCCCTCTCGGTCGCGACGGTCGTGTTCCGCCGCAAGGCGGCAGTCCTCTACGACCAGGCGCGTGAGCGCATCGCCATCGTGAACGCCGACTTCCAGGAGAGCCTCTCTGGGGTCCGCGAGACCCAGACGTTCGTCCACGAGAAGCCGACGCTCGAGCGGTTCAGGCGCTTGGGGCACGACTACCTCGAGTCCCGTGTCCGCGCACAGCGCCTGGTCGCCACCTACTTCCCGTTCATCCAGTTCCTCTCCGGCGTGGCGCAGGTGATCGTGCTCGGGGTGGGGGCGACGCTCGTCTCCTCGGGGCAGCTCACGACGGGCGCGCTGATCGCCTTCTTCCTGTACATCGACATGTTCTTCTCGCCGATCCAGAGCCTCTCGCAGGTCTTCGACTCCTGGCAGCAGACGCGGGTGTCGGTCGGCCGGATCGCCGAGCTCATGCAGATCGAGACCCGCACCCCAGATCCCGACGACCCCGTACGCGTCGGCCGCCTCGCCGGCGCCCTCGACCTCCAAGGGGTGCACTTCGCCTACCCCCTCTCCCCCACGCGCGCGGCGCGCCCGCAAGGACGCGGTGCGCGGGCGCAGCGCCCGCGCACGCACCGGCGTGGTCCGGCCGACCCCAAGTACCTCCTCGCGCCGGACGCAGCACCCGCCAAGCCCCCCGAGGCGCTGCGCGGCGTCGACATGGAGGCCGCCCCGGGGGAGACGATCGCGCTCGTCGGGGAGACCGGAGCGGGGAAGTCCACGGTCATGAAGCTCATCGCGCGCTTCTACGACCCCGACCGGGGAGCGGTCCACGTCGACGGCCACGACCTCCGCCACCTCGCGCTCGCCGACTACCGTCGCCGGCTCGGCTACGTCCCCCAGGAGGCCTTCTTGTTCTCGGGCACCGTGCGCGACAACATCGCCTACGGGAGGCCCGAGGCCTCCGACGCCGAGGTCGAGGCCGCGGCCCGTGCGGTGGGCGCGCACGACTTCATCGCCCGCCTCCCCGGCGGCTACCACCACGTCCTCTCCGAGCGGGGACGTTCGCTGTCCGCGGGCCAGCGCCAGCTCGTGGCCCTCGCCAGGGCCCAGCTGGTGGACCCTTCGATCCTCCTTCTCGACGAGGCGACCTCCAACCTCGACCTCCCGACCGAGGCGAGGGTGGCCGGGGCCATCCGTGCGGTCTCGCGAGGCCGCACCACCGTCCTCATCGCCCACCGGCTCCAGACGGCGCGCAGCGCCGACCGGATCATCGTCCTGCACGCCGGCGAGGTGGCCGAGAGCGGCACGCACGAGGAGCTCCTCGAGCGTGCCGGCCGCTACGCCGCCATGTGGGAGGCCTTCGAGCTCGTCGGCGGCCCGGCACCGCGCGGCGGCTGACGGCCCCGCCGGCGAGCCACGCCGGGCCGGGCCTGCCCGCGGGCCGCGCCGTCAGGTGAGCGCCGGGAGCACCTCGGCCGCGATGAGGCTCAGGTGGTCGAGGTCTGCGAGGTCGAGCACCTGCAGGTACAGCGTGGACGCGCCGATCTCGCCGTAGGCACGGCACCGGGCGGCCACCTCGTCGGGGGTGCCGGCCGCACCGTGCGCCCGCAGCTCGTCCACCTCCCGACCGATCGCGGCGGCTCGGCGCGCGACCTGCGCCTCGTCGTGCCCGCAGCAGACCACGACCGCCGCGGAGAGCCCGAGCGTGCCGGGGTCCCGCCCCACAGCGGCGCACGCCTCCCGGACGCGTCCGTACTGGCGGGCCGCCTCCTCGACCGTGAGGAACGGGACGTTGTACTCGTCGGCGACGCGCGCGGCGAGCTCCGGCGTCCTCGACCGGCCCACGCCGCCCACGATGACCGGAGGGTGCGGGCGCTGCAGGGGCTTCGGAAGCGCCGGGCAGTCCGTCAGCGTGTAGTGGCGTCCGCCGAAGGAGAACCGCTCCCCCTCGGGGGTCGCCCAGATCCCCGTCACGATCTCGAGCTGCTCCTCCAGGCGCTCGAAGCGCTCGGACGTGGAGGGGAAGGGGATGCCGTAGGCCCGGTGCTCGTCGTCGAACCACCCCGCGCCGAGCCCGAGCTCCACGCGCCCGCCGCTCATCTGGTCGACCTGGGCGACCACCACGGCCAGCGGTCCGGGGAGGCGGAAGGTGGCCGAGCTGAGCAGCGTCCCGAGCCGGAGCCGGCGCGTCTCGCGTGCGAGCGCCGCCAGGGTGGCCCACGCGTCCGTCGGGCCCGGCAGGCCGTCACCGCCCATGGACAAGAAGTGGTCGGACCGGAAGAAGCCGTCGAAGCCGAGGGACTCGGCGTGCTGGGCCACCTCCAGCAGCTGGTCGTAGGTGGCCCCCTGCTGGGGCTCGACGAAGACCCGGACCCGCACCACGCGGACGTTACCAACCCGGCCGGCCGACCCCGGCGGACTACCCTCGATCGCGATGACCGGGACGCGCAGGGGCGCGATCGTGAGGGGCTGGGCGGTCGCGAGCGTCTCGGGGCTCCTCGCCCTCGCAGGGCTGGTCGCGGGCTCGGCGTTCGGGAGGGTCGCCACATCCCTCGACACCGACCGCCGGATCGTCGCCTGGGTCAGCGCCGGGGTCCTGCTCGTCTTCGGGACCCTGGCGGTGACGCGGATCTCGGCACTCCTGTCCCACCACGTCACGACGACCTCGGTCCCGGCTGCCGGCGGTGCCGTCCGGATCCTCTCTGCGGCCGTCGGCTACCTGATCGTGATCTTCGCCGTCCTCGCGGAGCTGAACGTGCCGATCGAGAAGCTGCTCGTCGGGGCCGGCCTGGCGGGGATCGTGCTCGGGATCGCCGCGCAGCAGACCCTCGGCAACGTCTTCGCCGGTCTGGTCCTCATGCTGGCGCGTCCCTTCCGCGTCGGGGACCGAGTGCGGGTGCGCTCCGGTGCGCTCGGCGGGATCTTCGACGCCCGGGTCCGGGAGATGACCCTCACCTACGTGACGCTCCAGACCGAAGAGGGCGAGTACAAGGTGCCCAACTCGGCCATGCTCGCCGCCGCCGTCGCCCGCACACCGCGCACCCCCCTGCCCCAGCCCGCTGCAGCCGGTCCCGCGCCCACTCGCTCCGAGCGCGACGGCCCTGCGCGCGACAACGCAGGGCGCGACAACGCAGCGCGCGACAACGCAGGGCGCGACGGCTCCGAGCGTGACTTGACGGACGCCGAGAAGGACCGCCGCCCGGCGTAGTCGCCCCTCGGGCGTCGCGGGCATCGCCCGCGACGTGGCCGGGCTGCGGGTGAACCGCTAGTGCCCTGACCGCCATCGTTTGTGGGCACATCCACCACCTGCACCGCACGGTCCGCCACCATGGCGGCATGGCTCAACAGCGACTTCGGGTGCGCCGCCTCAGCGACGAGGAGGGTCGCCAGCTGCAACGGATCGTGCGCCGAGGTGGGGGCAAGACCGACAAGTCGATCGTCAAGTGGCGCCGCTCCATGGTCGTGCTCGCCTCGGCCGGGGGCAACAGCGTCGAGGCGATCGCCCGGCTCGTGCAGACCTCGCCCGATCGCGTGCGCGAGATGATCCACCGCTTCAACGAGATGGGGATGGCCAGCCTGGACCCCAGGTGGGCGGGTGGCCGTCCCCGCCGGATCACGACTGACGACGAGGCCTTCATCGTCACGACGGCCAAGGCCCGCCCCGAGTCGCTCGGGCAGCCCTTCACCCGCTGGAGCATCCGCAAGCTCGTCGACTACCTCCAAAAGCACCAGAGCCATCCGGTCGTGATCGGCCGGGAGCGCCTGCGTGCACTGCTCGCGAAGAACGACGTCACCTTCCAGCGGACGAAGACCTGGAAGGAGTCGAACGACCCGCTCCGAGACGAGAAGCTGGATCGCATCGAGGAGGTGCTCGACAAGTTCTTCGACCGGGTCTTCGCCTTCGACGAGTTCGGTCCCCTCGGTCTGCACCCGATCGGGGGGCGGTGCTGGGCCCAACAGGGCCGTCCCCAGCGCCTGCGGGCCAACTTCCACAAGACTGCCGGGGTCCGCCAGTTCCACGGCTGCTACAGCGTCGGCGACGACCAGCTCTTCGGCACGGTCCGGCAGAAGAAGGGGGCCGGCAACACCCTCGCCGCCTTGAAGCAGATCCGCGCCCGGCGCCCCGACAACGAGAGGATCTACGTCATCTTGGACAACCTCTCGGCCCACAAGGGCGAGAAGATCCGCACCTGGTGCGAGCGCCACGCCGTCGAGCTGTGCTTCACCCCGACCTACAGCTCCTGGGCCAACCCGATCGAGTGCCAGTTCGGCCCGCTCCGCGAGTTCGTGCTCAACAACTCGGACCACCCGAGCCACCTCGTCGTGGCGAAGAAGATCCACGCCTACCTACGGTGGCGCAACGCGAACGCGAAGCACCCCGACGTGCTCGCCGCCCAGCGCAAGGAGCGGGCTCGCATCCGCTCCGAGCGACAGCGTCGCTGGGGACGACCGGCCACCCGGGCCGCCTGAGCCCAGCTCGTCGCCTGGAGGACCGGCACCCGGATCGATCAACGCGCCCGACGGCTGCTCGGTGCCCCCTTGCTGGCGCGACGACCGCTCCCTGAGCACCGACCAACGCTCTCGGGGCCCTCTACCAGGGCGAAGGCGCGCGAACCTTTGTGGTCAGGGCACTAGTGGACCGTGAGCGGCCCAGCGGCGACCGGGTCGGTCCCCTCCGCACCGACGGGCGCCGGGCCTTCGGGGGCGTCGTCGAGACTGCCGTCCGCGCCATCGGCTCTCGTCGCGCTCGCGCGGCGCCGGCTGCCCACGTCGGTCCGGAGGTGCAGCTCGGGGAGGAGCCACGTCAGCGCGAAGGCGAGGGCCATGACCGGCACCGCCACGAGGAACACCGTCCCGACCGTGGACGAGTAGGCCGAGACGATCGCCGCGTGGATGGCGGCCGGCAGGTGCTCGAGCAGTGTGGGCTTGACCGTCGCGCCGAGCCCGCGGGGCACCGCGTGGCCGTGCAGCGCCGCCGCGATCCGGCCCCCGATGAGGTTGGCGAAGATGGCGCCGAAGATCGCCGCGCCGAAGGACCCTCCGATCGAGCGGAAGAACGTCGCGCCCGCCGTCGCCACGCCGAGCTCCTCGTGGGGGACGGCGTTTTGGACCGCGATCACGAGCACCTGCATCACGCCGCCCAGCCCGAGCCCGAGCACCACCATGTAGAGGTACATGACGCCGTCGGCGGTGCCCGCGCCCACCGTCGAGAGCAGGTACATCCCGAGCGTCATCACCGCCGAGCCCACGACCGGGAAGACCTTGTAGCGCCCGATGCGGCTGATCAGCACGCCCGAGACGATCGAGGTGGTGAGCATCCCCGCCATGAGCGGCACGACCTGGAGCCCGGCGACGGTCGGCGACGCGCCCTTGGCCACCTGCAGGAACACCGGGAGGAAGGTGACGGCGCCGAAGAGGCCGAAGCCCACCACGAAGCCGATCGCGCTCGTCACCGAGAACACGCGGTTGGTGAACAGGTGGAGCGGCAGCACCGGCTCGCGCACGTGCCGCGACGCGATCGCCCACGCGACGAGGAGCACGACGCCCGCCGCGCCAAGGATGGCGATGGGTGCCGACGACCAGGCGTAGGTCGTCCCGCCGAGGCTCGCCACCAGGACGAGCGCGGCCACGGCCGCGCTGAGGAGCACGGTCCCGACGTAGTCGACCGACGGCGTGCCCGCAGCGCGCAGGTGACCCGGCAGGACGACCGCCGTCACGACGAGGGCCAGCGCGCCGATGGGCACGTTGATGTAGAAGACCCACCGCCAGCTCGCGTCCTGGGTGAGGAAGCCGCCGAGCAGGGGGCCGACGACGGTGGCCACCGCGAAGACCCCCCCGAAGAGCCCCTGGTAGCGCCCGCGCTCCCTCGGCGAGACCACGTCGCCGATGATGGCCTGGGCTCCGACCATGAGCCCCCCGGCGCCAAGGCCCTGCACGGCGCGGAAGACCACCAGCATGAAGAGCGTGCTGCTCAGTCCCGACAGCGCCGAGCCTGCGAGGAAGATCACGATCGACGCCTGGAAGAACGCCTTGCGCCCGTAGAGGTCGCCGAGCTTCCCCCACAACGGCGTCGAGACCGTGGAGGTGAGCAGGTAGGCGGTCACGATCCAGGCGATGTGCGACGCCCCGCCGAGGTCGCCGACGATCGTCGGGAGGGCGGTCGACACGATCGTCTGGTCCAACGCCGCGAGCAGCATGCCGAGGAGGAGCGCCGCGATCACGAGGCGCACCTGGCGGCGCCCGAGGGCCGCGGCGCCCGCTGCGGGGAGGTCGACTGCGGCGCGGCTCACCGCGGGCCCTCCCCGTCCCCCTCCCGCTCCGAGAGGGTCAGCGCGGCACAGGCGACGGCGATCGCGGTCTTCCGCAGGAGGGCGGGGTCGTCGCCGGGCAGGGCGAAGACGAGCGCGCCGTGCACGGCGCTCAAGGCGGCCCGCACACGGGTACGGGCCTCGGTGTCGGGCGTGGCGGTGCCGGCGAGCAGCGGGACGAGCCGGCGGAACATCGGCAGCGCGGCGTGGAGCCCGGCGCTCTCCTTGACCGACGGGTCGCTCGCGAGCACCCGGATGAGCTCGGCGTGCCGGGCGACGAGGTCCACGTAGCCGACCACGAGGTCGCGCCGGGCGCTCGGTCCCTCGTCGGCCTCCGCCCGGGTGACCAGCGCCTCCAGCTCGGCGAGGGCCGGCCCGACGATGGCGGCCAGCAGGTCGTCCTTGGAGCGGAAGTGGTAGTAGAGGGCGGCCTTGGTGAGCCCCAGGCGCTCGGCGATCTCCCGCGTCGAGGTCGCGGCGTACCCGCGGTCGGCGATGAGCTCGAGCGCCACCTGGCAGATGCGCTTGCGAGTCTGGTCGCCGGCGTGCGCGTGGGGAGGGGGTTCGACCGCGCGCGGCTCGTCGGCCCGGACGGTGCCGGGCTCGGCGACCTCGGTGGCGGGGACGTCCCAGACCATGTGTCCAATCCTAGCCGGTTGACTTGCCGGTCGGCAAGTAGGTAAGTTACCGGGCGACAAGTAACAGCCAGCATCGGAAGGAGCGCGTCGTCCCATGTTCGCCAGGCTGGGAGGGGTCGTCGTCCGGCATCCGTGGCGCGTCATCGGGATGTGGGTGGTCGCCATCGCCGCGGTCGCAGCCCTCGCGCCCAAGCTCGCCACCACATCGAGCGAGGTCTCGTTCCTCCCGAGCCACTACCAGTCGGTGCGGGCGTCCGACCTGCAGAAACGTGCATTCCCCGACGCGGCGATCCCCGCCGCCCTCGTGGTGGTGGAGCGCCGTGACGGCCGGCCGCTCGACGCCGCGGACGTCTCGCTGCTCGAGCACCTCCGCCGCGACCTCGCCGCCCGGCGCCTGCCGGCGGTCTCGGCGGTCGATCCCGCCGTCGTCTCGAAGAACCGCCTCGTCGGCGTCGTCGGGATCCAGATGCCCGGGGCGACGGGCCAGCTCACTCCGGCCGAGACAGCGGCGGTCCACGCCGTCCGCCACGAGCTCGCGCGGCTCAGCGCGCAGCGCGACCTGCGCGCCGGGGTGACCGGGACCGTCGCAGAGGCCGTCGACCAGCAGCAGTCGGGAAAGAAGGCCTCCACCGTCGTCGCCGTCGCGACGATCGGGCTGATCCTGGCGCTCCTGCTCCTCATCTTCCGCAGTCCGGTCGTCGCCCTGCTGCCCGTCCTCGTGATCGGGCTCGTCTCCCAGGTCGCCGACGGGCTCATCGCCTCGCTGAGCGACGCCTTGGGGCTGCACGTGGACACCACGGTGACCACGATGCTCATCGTCGTCCTGTTCGGGGTCGGCACCGACTACGTGCTCTTCTTGCTGTTCCGCTACCGGGAGCGGCTGCGTGCGGGCGTCGACGCCAAGGCGTCTATGGTCCAGGCCGTCGCCCGCGTCGGGCCCGCCATCGCCACCGCGGCCGGTGCGGTGATCATCGCCTTCCTCGCGCTCACGCTCTCGAGCATCACCTTGTTCCGGTCGCTCGGACCGGCGCTCGCCGTCGCCGTCGCGACGACCCTCCTCGCCGGGCTCACCCTCGTCCCCGCCATCGTGTCGCTCCTCGGCACCCGCACCTTCTGGCCGTCGAAGTCCTGGCACCGCGAGCCCGACGGGGCACGTTTCGGGACGCTCGGGCGTGCGGTCGCCCGCCACCCCGGTCGGACGGCCGCCGTGAGCGCGGGCGTCCTCGCCGCGCTCGCCGTCTGCGCGCTCGGCTTCCACCCCTCGTTCACACTGAACTCCGGGAAGACAGCGACCACCCATTCCGCCACCTTCCAGCGCGTGCTCCTGCGCGGCTACCCTGCCGGCGCCGCGTCACCGACCGACGTGTACCTCGAGGCGCAGCACGGGCGCCCCATCGCGCGCCCCGCGCTCGCCGCCTACGGCAGGCGGCTCGCCCGCGTCCCGGGCGTCGCCACCGTCGCGCCGCCACGTCTCGCCGAGCACGGCACCGTGGCCGACTTCCGCGTCGTGCTCGACCGCCCCGCCCAGTCGAGCGCTGCGATGGCCACGGTCCGCGGCCCGCTCCAGCGCGCCGTAGACCGCGCACCCGCGGGCACGACGGCGCTCATCGGTGGGCTCACCTCCGTGTACGTCGACCTCCAGTCGGCCATGGGCCACGACTACGCGCTGGTGTTCCCGGTCGCCGCGGTGCTCATCCTCGTGATCCTCGCCCTCCTGCTCCGCAGCGTGGTCGCACCCTGGTACCTGATGGGCGCCGTCGGGCTCGGCTTCGCGGGCACCTTGGGCGCGACGGTGCTCGTCTTCCAAGACGCGGCGCGCCAGTCGGGGCTCACCTTCATCCTGCCGATCGTCATGTACCTCTTCGTCGTGGCCCTGGGCACCGACTACAACATCCTCATGGTCTCCCGCCTCCGGGAGGAGGCGGCCGGGGGCCTCGACCCCCGCGCCGCCGCGGCGACCGCCGTGCGGCATGCGGGGCCGACCGTCGCCGCGGCCGGGCTCATCCTGGCGGGCACCTTCGCCTCGCTCGTGCTGGCGGGCGGCACCACCCTCAGCCAGATGGGCTTCGCCATCTCCTTCGGGATCGCGGTGGCGGCCTTCGTGATGGCGATGGTCCTCACCCCGTCGCTCACCGCGCTGGTGGGCCGCCGCGCCTGGTGGCCCGGGCATCGCGACGACGCGTCGGGGGGCAGGCTGAACGACGGCCCCGACGGCGTCACGCCCCTCGGGGCGCACTCGTCGCACGAGGACGCCGGCGGCGAGGCACGACCGCTGTCGGCGTCGGCTGCTCAGCGGCCGTAGCGGCGGCGATGCTCCCGGCGCGCCTGGAGGACGCGGAGCAGCTTGCGGATCAAGAAGACCACCGGAGCGCAGCCTACGACGCCCCGGGCCTGGCGTCACGGATGGCTCGCCACACGCGCTCGGCGCTGAGCGGCATGTCCACGTGGCGCACGCCGAAGGGTCTCAGCGCGTCCACGACGGCGTTCTGCACCGCCGCCGTCGCCCCGACGGTGCCCGACTCGCCGACCCCCTTCACCCCGAGCGGGTTGCGCGGGGACGGGGTCACCGTCGAGCCGAGCTCGAAGGACGGCAGCTCCGCCGCGCTCGGGATCCCGTAGTCCGCGAGGTTCGCCGTGAGCGGGTTGCCCGACTCGTCGTAGCGCACCTCCTCGAAGAGCGCCTGCGCGATCCCCTGGGCGAGGCCGCCGTGGACCTGCCCCTCGACGATCAGCGGGTTCAGCACCGTGCCGCAGTCGTCCACCGCCACGAGCCGGCGCAGCGACACCTTGCCCGTCTCGGTGTCCACCTCCACCACGGCCAGGTGCGCCCCGAAGGGGTAGCTGCCCTCCTCCTGTGTGAACTCGTGCGCGGCGGACAGCCGCGCCCCGGGCGCCGCGGCGGCCAGCTCGGCCCAGCCCACCACGCTCGTCGGGACGCCGGCGACGGCGATCCCTCCGTCGACCACGACGAGGTCGGCCGTCGCCGCCTCCAGGAGGCCGGCCGCCACCTCGCGCGCCTGGTCGACGACGGCGCGGGCGGCCGCCGACGCCGCGTTGCCCGCGAGCTGGCCCGAGCGTGACCCGAAGGTGCCCACGCCCGAAGGGACGGCCGCGGTGTCCGAGTGCACCACCTGGACGCGCTCGGCCGGCACGTGCAGCTCCGCGCTGACGATCTGGGCGAGCACGGTGGCGAGGCCCTGCCCGTGCGGCGACGCGCCGGTCAGCACGACGACCGTGCCGTCGCGCTCGACGGACACCGCGCCGAACTCGCCCCCCGACCCGCTGATCTCCACGAAGGTCGACAGCCCGATCCCGAGCGCCATCGGGTCGCCGCGGCGGCGGCGCTCGGCCTGCTCGGCGCGCAGCGAGGCGTAGTCGGCGAGCTCGAGGACCTCCTCCAGCGCCCGGCTGTAGTCGCCGCTGTCGTAGACGGCGCCGGTGCGCGTCGTGTACGGGAAGTCCGCGGGAGCGAGGAGGTTCGCACGGCGGACGTCGGCCGGGTCCATGCCCAGCTCGGCGGCGAGCATGTCCATGGCGCGCTCGAGCATGGCGGTGGCCTCCGGCCGGCCCGCGCCGCGGTAGGGGCCGACGGGCGTGGTGTTCGTGACCACGCCGAGCGACCTGAGCGAGAGCCTCGGCACGCGGTAGACGCCCGTCGCCATGAGGCGCGCCGTGCGGAACGGGATCGGGCCCCGCCAGTTGTAGGCCCCCACGTCGGTCACGGTCGTGGCCTCGATGCCCACGATCGTGCCGTCGGCCCGGGCGCCCAGCGCGATGTCCTGGACCTGGCCCCGGCCCTGGCTCATCGCCACCATGTTCTCCGAGCGGGTCTCGGCGTGGCACACCGGACGGCCGAGCCGCAGCGCCGCCGCGGCGACCACGACCTGCTCGGGGTAGACGCCCCCCTTGGCGCCGAACCCACCGCCGACGGCGACGGTGCGGACCCGGACCCTTCCCTCGTCGAGGCCGAGGGCGGCGGCGATCCCCCGCCGCACCCCGAACGGCGCCTGGGAGGTCACCACGCAGTCGAGCCCGCCCGCTGCGGCGGGCATGGCCAGCGTCGCGTTCGGCTCGAGGGGCACGGCGGCGACCCGCTGGTTCACGAAGCGCGCCCGCACCACGACGTCGGCCCCCTCGAGCACGTCGCCGTCGGTCGGCTCGGCGTCGAGCACCACGTTCGTGCCGAGATCGGGGAACAGGAGCGGGGCGTCGGGCTCCAGGGCGGCGAGCGGGTCGACCACGACGGGGAGGGGGTCCACGTCGACGACGACGAGCTCCGCCGCGTCCAGTGCCGCGGGGAGCGACTCGGCCACCACGATCGCCACCGCCTCGCCCACGAAGCGGACGCGCTCGTGCGCCAGGCACGGGCGCGCGAGGGCCGGGCGCGCCGGGACCCCGGGCCGGGGCCACTCGGGGATGCCCCCCAGCCCGAGGTCGCCCGCTCGGTACACGGCGACCACCTCGGGCTGCGCGGCCGCCTCGGAGACGTCCACCGAGGCGAGCACGCCGTGCGCCACGGACGAGCGGACGAAGACGGCGTGCAGCAGCCCTTCGGGCCGAAGGTCGGCCAGGAACTGCGCCTCGCCCGTGAGCAGGGGCGGGTCCTCCCGCCGCTGGACGCGATGGCCGAGCACGCTCACGGTCGAGGCGTCACGCACGGGAGTGGGCGCCGGCACAGGGCGACTCTACCGACGACGCGGCGACGGCCTGGCCCGCGGTGCGGCCGGGGTCAGCTCGCGATCCGACGCGACCTGCTGAAGCGCTTCGGCTTCTCGACCCGCGGCGCGGGGAGCAGCGTCGCGACCGCGGCGAGGTCCGCCGACCGCCGGCACTCGTCGCAGAGGTACCTGCCCTCGTGGAGCCGGGTGAGCCCGTTGGACTTGCACCCGGCGCAGGTGTGGCCGAAGTAGACCACCTCTGAGGGTTCGTTGCGCTTGGTGTACCTGGCGAGGTCGGCCAGCCGGCGAGCGACGTCCGGCGTGAGACGCCACCCGTCGCCCGTCTCCTCGACGAGGTCCCAGGCGAGCATGTTGCGCAGCAGCGGGTCGAACCGCTCGATCGGATGCCCGTTCATCTCGTCCCTCTCCCCCTTCGTCGCCTCCGCCCGCGCGCTCGCGCCGGCGGGTGTTCCCTGTGGCGCCCCCCCTGCGGAAGCCCTCTACACCACAAGTGTGCCAAAGCGCGACGCGCCTGTCCCGCCACCACACCGGGCGTGTCAGTCCCCCGGCGCGACCTGGAGGGGCTCCTCCCTGCGGCGCCAGGAGTGGAGGACCCGCGTCGCGGAGAGCACCGCGGCGAGCGCCATGATGCCGATCGACGCGTAGAACGCCGCGTGCAGGCCGTCGGTGAACGACCCGGCCAGGCCGTGCGTCAAGTGGGTGGTCCCGACGAAGATCGCGAAGGCCACGTCGTGGGGGATCGCCCGCCCGGCGACCAGGATGGCCACCGCGAACGAGAAGACCATCCCGACGTTGGCAGCGGTGCGCAGGACGCCCGCCGACACCCCGAACAGCTCGCGGGGCGCGGCGAGCATCACCGCCGAGTTGTTGGCGGGGAAGAAGAGCCCAGCCCCCACGCCGCTCACGACGGAGCCGGCCACCACCAGCCAGACCGTGGAGCTGACGTGCAGCTGCGCGTAGATCGCGAGCGCGCCGATCTGGACGGCGAGCCCGGTGGTCGCCGGGACGACCGGACCGAGCCGGTCGGTCAGCCGGCCGCCCACGGGCGCCATGAGCGCCGAGACCAGGTAGCCCGGCACCAGCAGCACCGAGGCGTGGAGCGGGCTGAAGTCCCGCACCCCCTGCAGGTACATGATCACGAGGAACAGGACGGCGAAGTTGCCCATCGCCTGGAAGAGCGACGCCAGCATCGTCGGGCTCACCGTCGGGATCCGGAACAGGGCGAGGTCGAGCATCGGGGCCTGCGTGTGCCGCTCCACCACGACGAAGGCGCCGAGCAGGACGACCCCGCCCACGAGGTAGCCGAGGATGTCGGGGGTGAAGGAGCTGGTCGCGAGCTTGGTCATGGCCCACAGGACCCCGAAGACGCCCGCACCGAAGAGCACCATGCCAGGGAGGTCGAGGCGTTCCCGGCGCCGCGTCCCCTTGTCGTGCAGGACCCGCAGCGCGAGCAGGAAGGCGGCGATGCCTGCCGGGACGTTGATCCAGAAGACCCACCGCCAGTCCACGTAGGTCACGATGACCCCCCCGAGCAGGATGCCCAGGATGGCGCCGACGCTCCAGCCCGCCGCGCTGAAGCCGTAGGCCCTGCCCCGCTTGGCGAGCGGGAAGGTGTCGGCGATCACGGCCCCGCTGTTCGCCGAGATGAGCGATCCGCCGACCCCTTGGATCACGCGGTAGAGGATGATCGTCGTCTCGTTGCTGGCCAGCGCGCACAGCGCCGAGCCCACGATGAACACCACGAAGCCCGCCTCGTACATCCGCACCCGCCCGAACATGTCGCCGAGCCGGCCCACCTGGGTGGCGAGGACGGTGATCACGAGCAGGTAGCCGATGATGACCCACACCACCCCCGACAGCGACACGTGCAGGGAGCGCTCGATCTGGGGCAGCGCGAGGACCACGATCGTCGTGTCGATGGCGGCCATCAGGACGCCGATCACGATCACGAGCAGCGCCAGCCCAGCGCGCGACCCATCGGGAACCCCGGCAGCGGGGGCGCGCCGCGCCTGGGTCTCGGTGCCGGTGGTCACCTCGTCATCCTATGATCTCGCCCCCGCGCGCCCGTGACCTCGCCCTGGCGCGCAGACCCCTCCGGCGCGCAGGATGTGGGGCGTGACCGACGACCCCACCGCGCGCACGCCGTCGGACGCAGGCGACCACGGCGTCGCCCCGGTCACGTTCTCCGCCGGTGCGCCCGAGACGGTCCTCCCGCCGCCGGACCCCCGTGCGGTCGAGGCGACCGCCGCCGCGATGGCGGAGCCGCCCGAGCGCCGCCGCGCCGCCCTGTCGGCCGTGGCCGTGCGCTGGCCCCGCCACCTCCACGCGTGGGCGTGCCTCGCCGAGGTCGCCGACGTCGCCGCCGACCGCTACGCCTTCGCCCGAGTGGGCTACCACCGCGGGCTCGACGCGCTGCGTGCCGCGGGCTGGCGGGGCTCGGGCCTCGTCCGCTGGGCCCACGAGGAGAACCGGGGCTTCCTGCGCTGCCTCGACGCCCTCCGGGCGGTGGCCGACTCGATCGGCGAGGCCGACGAGGCCGAGCGCTGCCGCCTCTTCCTCCACCAGCTGGACCCGGCCTGGGAGGACTGACCGGTCAGCGATCGATGTCGCGGTGGAAGGCCGCGGTGCGCACCCCGGCACCGCAGAGGCGCCCCGCCAGGGCCTCGGCGAGCACGACGGAGCGGTGGCGCCCGCCCGTGCAGCCGAGGGCGACCGTGAGGTACGACTTCCCCTCCTGCTCGAAGCTCGGGAGGAGCATCGCGAGCAGGTCCTGGACCTTGTCCAAGAAGGCGACGCTCTCGGGCATCGCCAGCACGTAGTCGCGCACCGGGGCGTCCAGGCCCGAGAGGGGGCGCAGCTCGTCCACCCAGTAGGGGTTCGGGAGGAACCGGCAGTCGAGGACGATGTCCACGTCGAGGGGGATCCCGTGCTTGTACCCGAAGGAGACGACCGTGGTCTGCATCCGGGCGGCATGCACCGGGTCGCCGAACAGCTCGATGACCCGCTGGCGCAGCTGGTTGGTGTTCAGCTCGCCGGTGTCGATGACGACGTCCGCGGCGTTGCGGAGGTCGTCGAGCAGCCGGCGCTCGTCGGCGATGGACTCCTCCACCCCGCGCGCCGCGAGCGGGTGGCGGCGCCTCGTTCCCTCGAAGCGGCGGACGAGGACCTCGTCGGGCGCGTCGAGGAAGAGGACCCGGACCTCGTGGTGGCCCTTGCGGAGCCGGCTGAGCATCGGCTCGACGTCGTCCACGTACTCGTCGCCCCCGCCGCGTCCGATCACGAGGGCGACGCGCTCGTGGTCCGAGCCGGGGCGGGCCACGAGGTCGGCCACCTTGGTGATGAGCGCGGGAGGGAGGTTGTCGATGACGAACCAGCCCAGGTCCTCGAGGGCGGCCGCCGCCGTCGAACGCCCTGCCCCCGACATCCCGGTGACGAACAGGAACTCGCTCACGCCCCGCCATTCTCCCCTGCTGCACCCCGACGCGCGTCGACTCTCCGAGGTCCGGCCCCATCGGCCCCGCCGTGCAGGCGGGCGTAGACCGCCTCTGCGACCCGGTCGGGGAGCCACGGCAGGCTCCGCAGCTCCGCTTCCGTCGCCGCTCGGAGCGCGCGCATGCCGCCGACTTCCTTGAGCAGGCGGGTGCGCCGTGCCGGGCCCAGTCCCGGCACCCCGTCGAGGGCGCTCGCGACCATCCGACCGCCGCGCCGTGCGCGGTGGTACGTCACCGCGAAGCGGTGGGCCTCGTCGCGCACCCGCTGGAGCAGGTAGAGCGCCTCGGACCCCCGCGGGACCCGGACCGGCTCGGGGCTGCCCGGACGGTACACCTCCTCGAACTGCTTGGCGAGCGCGGCCACCTCGATCTGCCCCGTGAGCCCGAGCTCCTCGAGCACCTGGACCCCGACGCCGAGCTGCCCCTTGCCCCCGTCGAGGAGGAGCAGCTGGGGCGTGTACGCGAAGCGCCGCCTCGGCGTCCTGATCCCCAGGGTGTCTCGGGACGGGTCGCCGGGTCCTGTGGACGGGTCGCCGGCGTCTGTGGCCGGGTCGCCGACGGGGGGGTCCCCCGCCCCACGCCCTCGTTCCCGCACCAAGGTGCGCAGCCGACGCGTCAAGACCTCGCGCATGGCGGCGTAGTCGTCGTTGCCGCCCACCGAGCGAACGGCGAACTTCCGGTAGTCCGACTTCTTGGCCAGTGCGTCCTCGAAGACGACCATGGACCCGACGTAGTCGGTCCCCTGGAGGTGGCTCATGTCGTAGCACTCGATGCGCAGCGGCGCCTGTGCGAGCCCGAGGGCCGACTGGAGGTCCAGCAGCGCCCTGGCCCGCGCGTTGTGGTCGGACGCGCGGCGGAGCCGGTGGCGCGTGAGGTCCTCCGAGGCGTTGCGCGCGACCGTCTCCTGCAGGGCGCGCTTGGCGCCGCGCTTGGGCACCGTGATCCCGACCGGCCCTCCCCGCAGGCGTCCGAGCCAGTCGCTGAGCACCGGCCCCGGCTCCGGCTCGACGGGCATGTAGATCCGCCGGGGGACCTCGGCACCGGGCGCACCGTAGAGCTCCTCGACGACGCGGCCGGCGAACTGCGACGCCGTGAGGTCCTCCACCTTGTCGGCGACGAAGCCGCCCCGTCCCACCACCCTGCCGCGGCGGACGTGGAAGACCTGCACCGCGGCGTCGAGCTCGTCCTGCGCGATGCCGACGACGTCGAAGTCCTCGGGCTTCTCGGTGACCATCTGCTGGGTCTCGGCCGCCTTGCGGACCGCGACGAGCTGGTCCCTGAGCCGGGCCGCCCGCTCGTAGTCGAGCGCGGCCGCCGCCTCGGTCATCTCGCGCTCGATACGGCCGAGGATGGGCGCCGTCTCCCCGGAGAGGAACGTCATGAGGTCTGCGACCATCCCGGCGTACTCCTCGCGGCCGACGGCGCCCACGCACGGCCCGGAGCACCGCTCGATGTCGTAGAGCAGGCAGGGGCGGCCCAGGCGCTCGTGACGCCGGAACTTGGCGTCCGAGCACGTGCGCACCGGGAAGCTGCGGAGCAGCAGGTCGAGGGTGTCGCGCAGGGCGCCCACGTGGCCGTAGGGGCCGAAGTACCGGACGCCCTTGCGCTTGCGTCCCCGGTAGACCATGGGCCTCGGCCACTCGTCGGCGACCGTCACCGCCAGCCACGGGTAGCTCTTGTCGTCCTTCAGCCGGATGTTGAAGCGAGGACGGTGCGCCTGGATGAGCGAGTACTCGAGCATGAGGGCCTCGACCTCGTTGGCGACCACCACCCACTCGACGCGCTCGGCCTGCGCGACCATCTGCGCGGTCCGGGGAGGCAGCGCGGCTGGGTCCTGCCAGTAGCTCGGGAGCCGGTGCCGGAGGGACTTGGCCTTGCCGACGTAGAGCACCCGGCCGTCGGCGTCCACGAACTGGTAGGAGCCCGGGGCGTCCGGGATGGCGCCGGTGGCCGGTCGGTGCTGCACGCTCCCATCTTCGCGTGGCGCATCCCCCGACCGGCCGGGCGGGCGGCGCGCGTAGACTGGCTGCACCGGGCCTGGTATCCCGGCACAGCATCCTCCCAGACCGACATCCCCGCGGATGGGCGACCAGGCTGTCCCCGCCGGTCAGATGGGAGGACTTCCCCGAGGGGGTTCACACGTGATCAGGCTCCAGCGTCTCCTTCCGGACCGCTACACCGCCGCGTCCCCAGAAAAGCTGGCCGAGCGGATCGGCGCGGCCAAGCGCCGGCTCGGCGACCGGCTCCTCGTCCTCGGCCACCACTACCAGCGCGACGACGTGATGGTGTGGGCCGACGCACGCGGCGACTCCTTCGGGCTGTCCCGCATCGCCGCGGAGCGGCACGACGCCGAGCTCGTGGTCTTCTGCGGGGTCCACTTCATGGCCGAGTCGGCGGACGTCCTCACCGGTCCGCAGCAGAAGGTGCTGCTCCCGGACCTGAACGCCGGCTGCTCGATGGCCGACATGGCCGACATCGACGACGTCGAGGAGGCCTGGGAGGAGCTCGGCGAGGTGACCGACGTGGAGCGCATCCTCCCGGTGACCTACATGAACTCCTCGGCCGCCTTGAAGGCGTTCGTGGGCCGCCATGGCGGCGCGGTGTGCACCTCCTCGAACGCCCGCGCCGTCCTCCGCTGGGCGCTCACACCGGGGCCACCGGTGCGCGCCGACAAGGTGCTGTTCGTCCCCGACCAGCACCTCGGCCGCAACACCGGGTTCCAGCTCGGCTACCGCGCCGACGAGATGGTCGTGTGGGACCCGCGCGAGCCGCGAGGCGGGCTCGACGAGGCCGAGGTCAAGTCGGCGCGCCTCCTCCTGTGGCGCGGGCACTGCTCGGTCCACCAGCGGTTCCGTCCCGAGCACGTCGAGGCCTTCCGGGCGGCCCATCCGGGCGCGCTCGTCCTCGTCCATCCCGAGTGCGCGCACGAGGTCGTCGAGCTGGCCGACGACGTCGGCTCCACCGACCACCTCATCAGGGCAGTCGCCCAGGCACCGGCGGGCGCCGTGCTCGGGGTGGCGACCGAGATCCACCTCGTGAGCCGCCTCGCCCGCGAGCACCCCGACAAGACGGTGGCCAGCATCGACCCGCTGGTCTGCCCGTGCTCGACGATGTCCCGGATCGACCCCGCCCACCTCGCATGGGTGCTGGAGGGCCTCGTCGACGGCGAGGTGCGCAACCGGATCCAGGTCGACGAGGAGACCGCGGCATGGGCCAGGGTCGCGCTCCGACGGATGCTCGAGATCACCTGACGCGCGGCCGTCAGGCGCTCATGCCGAGCACCGGTCGCAGGACCTCTCCGGTGAAGCTCCCCGGGGTCTTCGCCACCTGCTCGGGCGTGCCTTCGGCGACCACGCGGCCGCCCCGGTCGCCCCCCTCGGGCCCGAGGTCCACGATCCAGTCGGCGCACTTCACCACGTCCAGGTTGTGCTCGATCACGACGACGGTGTTCCCCTGGTCGACAAGGCGCCCCAGGACGTCGAGCAGCCGGCGGACGTCCTCGAAGTGCAGGCCCGTCGTGGGCTCGTCCAGCACGTAGATCGTGTGGCCCGTCGGCCGCCGGCTGAGCTCGCTCGCGAGCTTGACCCGTTGCGCCTCGCCCCCGGACAGCGTGGGCGCGGGCTGTCCCAGGCGGACGTAGCCGAGCCCCACGTCCACGAGCGTCTGGAGGTGACGCGCGATGGGCGGCTGGTGCGAGAAGAACCCCAACGCCTCCTCGCAGGACATGTCGAGCACCTCGGCGATGCTCTTCCCACGGAAGGTCACCTCGAGCGTGTCGCGGTTGTACCGCGCGCCTCCGCAGATCTCGCAGGGCACGTAGACGTCCGGGAGGAAGTGCATCTCGATCTTGATCGTCCCGTCACCGGCGCACGCCTCGCAGCGCCCGCCGCGCACGTTGAAGGAGAAGCGCCCGGGCTGGTAACCCCGCACCTTCGCCTCGGGCGTCTGCGCGAAGAGCCTCCGGATGTGGTCGAAGACGCCGGTGTACGTCGCCGGGTTCGAGCGCGGGGTCCGCCCGATCGGTGCCTGGTCGACGTCGACCACCTTGTCCACGTGGGAGATCCCCTCGATGCCGCGGTGCAGCCCCGGGACCGCCTTCGCCCGGTGGAGGGTGTGCGCCAGCGCACGGAGGAGGATCTCGTTCACGAGGGTCGACTTGCCCGAACCCGAGACGCCGGTGACGGCGACGAGGCACCCGAGTGGGAAGGCGACGTCCACGTCGGCGAGGTTGTGCTCGCGCGCGCCGCGGACGACGACCGACTTGCCAGAACCCGCCCGGCGGCGCTCGGGCACCGGGATCTTCCGCTTGCCCGACAGGTACAGGCCCGTGAGGGACTCCCGGTTGGAGAGCAGCCCGCCGCGTCCGGAGACCGGACCGGAGTGGACGATGCGGCCCCCGTGCTCCCCCGCTCCCGGGCCGATGTCCACGACGTGGTCGGCGGTCCGGATCGTCTCCTCGTCGTGCTCCACCACGATCACGGTGTTGCCGAGGTCGCGGAGCCGCAGGAGCGTGCGGATCAACCGCTGGTTGTCGCGCTGGTGCAGCCCGATCGACGGCTCGTCGAGGACGTAGAGGACCCCGACGAGCCCGCTCCCGATCTGGCTGGCGAGCCGGATCCGCTGGGCTTCCCCACCCGACAGGGTGGCCGACGCCCGCTCCAAGGAGAGGTAGTCGAGCCCCACGTCGAGGAGGAAGCGCATGCGCTCCCGGATCTCCTTCAAGACCCGGTCGGCGATCAGGTGGTCGCGCTCTGAGAGCTCGAGGTCCTCGATCGCCTCGACGGCCCGGCTGATCGAGAGGCTGCACAGCTCCCAGATGTTCATGCCCCCCTGGCCAGGCTCCCCCTTCCCCGAGACGTCGCGTCGCCCGTCCGACCCCCTCCCGATCGTCACCGCCAGCGACTCCGGCTTGAGGCGGGCGCCGCCGCAGTCGGGGCACGCGACCTCGCGCATGTACTGCTCGATCTGCTCCCTGGTCCAGTCGGAGTCGGCCTCGGCGTGCCGGCGCTGCAGCCACGGGACGATGCCCTCGTAGTGGGTCTCGTACGAGCGGTGCCGCCCGAACCGGTTCCGGTACCTGACGCTGACCTGCCGCGTCCCCGAGCCGTAGAGGACGAGCTTTCTGTCCTTCGCCCGAAGACGCGACCAGGGCGTGCCGAGTGAGAACCCGCCGAGCTCCGCGATGCCCGCCAGGAGCCCCGAGAAGTACTCGCTGCGTGCGCCGGCCCACGGCGCCAGGGCGCCCTCGCCGAGGGAGAGCGACGGGTCCGGGACCACGAGCTCGGGGTCCACCTCGAAGCGCGTCCCGAGACCGAGGCAGGTGCCGCAGGCCCCGTAGGGGGAGTTGAACGAGAAGCTCCGCGGCGCCGGCTCCTCGAAGCTGACCCCGTCGACGGTGCACGCGAGGTGCTGGCTGAAGGTAATCGGGTCCTGCCCTTCGGCGGGCAGCCCGTCGGCGCCGACGACCTGCACCTCGGCGGTCCCTCCCGTGAGCCCGAGCGCCGTCTCGATCGACTCGGTGAGCCGCTGGCGCATGCCGTCGCGCCGGACGAGCCGGTCGACGATCACCTCGATCGTGTGCTGCTCGTAGCGGGCGAGCGACGTGCGCGACCGGTCCGCGAGCTCGACCACCGTGCCGTCCACGCGCGCCCGCGAGAAGCCCTGCTTGGCCAGGTCGTCGAGGAGTCCCGCGTACTCGCCCTTGCGCCCGCGCACCACCGGCGCGAGGACCCAAAAACGCGTCCCCTCCTCCAGCTCGAGCACCCGGTCGACGATCTGCTGGGGCGTCTGGCGCGCCACCGGTCGCCCGCAGACGGGGCAGTGGGGCTTGCCGATCCGTGCGTAGAGCAGCCGCAGGTAGTCGTAGACCTCGGTGATGGTCCCGACCGTGGACCGAGGGTTGCGCGATGCCGACTTCTGGTCGATGGAGATCGCCGGTGACAGGCCCTCGATGAAGTCGACGTCGGGCTTGTCCATCTGCCCGAGGAACTGGCGCGCGTACGCAGACAGTGACTCCACGTACCGGCGCTGCCCCTCGGCGTAGATGGTGTCGAATGCCAGCGAGGACTTGCCCGACCCCGAAAGGCCGGTGAAGACGATCAGCCGGTCACGGGGAAGCTCGAGGGAGACGTCCTTCAGGTTGTGCTCCCGTGCCCCCCGGATCACGAGACGCCCGGACACACCGGGAGGATACCGGTCGGCTATGGCGGGCATCCCCGCACACTAGCGAACAGACGTTCGATGCGACAGGACCCCGGGAGCGCCGCGCGCGGACGGGCCGGGCGCCGGTGGTCCCGGCGAGCGCGGAGGACCGGGATGGCCGGGATGACCGGGATGGCCGGGCGGACCGGGCGAGCCGAGCGGCCCGGGATGGCCCGGCGGACCGGGTGGGCCGGGCTGCCCCGGGGCACCGGGTGGGCCCGGGGGGCCCGACAGCGGACCGGGGGGAACAGGGGCGCCGGCGGTGGCGCGCGGCCCGCCATGCCCGACATGCCCGCCACGCCCGACGTGCCCGCCGTGCGCCGGGAGCGGCCCCGGCGGCACCTCCCGGCGGCCGCGGGCGCCAACCCTCTGCAGGTGCGTGGCGAGCACGGCCCCGCCCCCCGTCGCGCCCAATTGGCGCGTGGATCCGCTCCCGCCGGCTGTCTCCGGACGCACCACGGCGGAGGGCACCAGGGCGGCGCGGGGTCCGATCGGGACGGCGCGGCGCGGACGCGGCCCGAGGGAGTGGGACGGGACGGGAGCAGTGGGCGCACCCGCCCCCAGGACGCGCCCGTCGAGGCACGACAAGCCCAGTGTCCTGCAGGCGGGCGAACGCGCGGCGCCCTCGGACGCTGGCAGCGCCGAGACAGCGGCCAACAGGCTCATGGACAACCCGGCGGCGGCGAGACCCCATGCGAGCGCCGGCAGCGCCCGTGAGCCCTGGTGCACCGGCACACCCCCTCCCGACCGAAGGCACCGATCGTACCCCGTGCACGGCACGAAGGCACCGGCAGGCCCTCCCCCGGCGGGGATCGGCCAAAGGGGCCGGCCCGAGGTCGCCGGCCCGAGGGCGTCGGACCGAGGTCGTTGGACCGAGGGCATCAGCCCCTGGGCGTCGGCCCGCGCCGGTCAGCTCGCGACGAACGCCTCGAAGATCCCCTTCATGGTGAAGAAGCTCGGGAGGTCGTCGGCACCGATCTGGATCGGGTGGCCGGTCAGCTCCTCGAGGAGCGAGAGCGTCTCGATGAGGCCGAAGGAGTCGAGGTAGCCCGCCTGCCAGAGCTGCGTCGTCGGCTCCAGGTCTCCTGGGAGGTCCGGTCGGCGCTCGCGCAGGAAGGCGCGCATCCGGTCGTAGAACTCCTCCTCGCTCACCGCCGCGAACCTGCCGCCGTCCTCACCGGCCCGGTCCCCCGGTGAGCGCGACGAGCACGCCGCTCGACTCCCGGAGGTCGCCCTGCTCCCACATGCGGTAGACGCTCGCGAGCGCCACGGCCGCCGAGTCGCCCATCGGCACCTCGCGGTTGTGGCGCTGGAGGGCGGCCGCGATCTCCGAGGACGTGACGTCCACGAAGCCGCCCCCCGACTCCCGCGCGCAACGTGCGACGTAGTCGAAGCTCGAGAACGGATCGCCGAGGAGGATGGCGGCGGCGAGCCCGGACGGCAGCTTCTCGGGCAGCCGCTCGCCGGTGCCGTTGAGGACCGCACGGTAGGCCTTCACCATGGGGGAACAGCTGGTCTGCTGCGCGCAGAAGAGCCGCGGGGCGCGCCCCCACCCTCGCACCGCCTCGCTCTGCTCGGACGCCCGGGCGGCTGCGACGATCCCGAGGCCGGAGGCGACGGCTTGGACCACCGTGTCGATGCGGCCTCCCGCCCGCGCGACGTCGTCGAAGGCCTCGAGGTAGGCGAGCTTGGCGCCCTCACGCCTGCCCAGGTTGAAGAAGCCGCCCTCGGCGACCTCGTCGGGACGGATCTCTGCCCGGGAGCGGTTGCCCGCCTCGACGTAGTCGCCCTTCACCCGGACGATCTCGAGCTGGTCGGTCCTCGGCCCGAGCTGGCTCTCGGGCACGTCCTCTGAGACGTAGACCCTCGCCGCGAGCTCCGGGTAGTACTGCAGGCCCCAGGCGTAGGCGGCCGCCGTGTTGCCGGTCGAGCTGAAGACGAACCGCTCCACGCCCCGCTCGACCATGAGCGGCAGCGACACCGCGATGAGCCGGTCCTTGGTGGAGCCCGTCGGCAGGACCCCCTCGACCTTCCCCCAGATCGGCACGCCGTCGAGCTCGGTGAGCAGCACGGTCGGCGTCGGCTCGATGGCGATCCGGCAGGACTCCCGGTGCGGGATGGGCAGCAGGTCCCAGTAGGTCTCGAGCGCGTCGGCGTCGCCGGGACGCAGCGACGCGGCCGTCGGCGGGTACACCGCGTCCACGAGGCCGTGGCACGCGAGGCAGCGCCCCGACAGGTCCTGGTCGGCAGAGCCGCAGTCGACGCAGACGAGCGCCGTCGCTCTCCCCGCCCGGGCGGAGGTCGCGCCGGTCTCCGTGGTGGTGCTCATGGTCCCCTTCCCTCCCCGACCTCTCCGGCGAGCTGCCTGGTCGCGTCGGCGTCCCACTTCCCGTGGGCGTTCACCACCAGGTTAGGCACGACGAAGACCCTCTCGGGCACCGCGGCCGCCGGGAGCTCGGCGCGCAGGCGCTCGAGCACCCTGGCCACGAGGTCCTCCGGCGCGTCCTGGCCGGGCACGACGAACAGCTCGAGGCCGCCGAGGCCCCGCTGGCTCACCGCCGCGGCGGCGTGGACGACCCCGTCGACCGACTCGGCCAGGTCCCGGACCTCGTGGATCTCGATGCGGAAGCCCCGCACCTTGACCTGCTCGTCCAGGCGTCCGAGGTAGTGGAGCTGGCCGTCGTCGCCGATCACGCAGCGGTCGCCGGTGCGGTACGCGCGCGAGCCCGGGGGACCCGCAGCCCCGTCGATCGCGCCCTCCTCGAGGAACCGGGCCTCGTCCTCCGCAGTCCCCCCGAGGTAGCCGACGGCGACGCACTCCCCGCCGAGCACCAGCTCCCCCTCCTCGCCGACCGGGACGGCGCGCAGGTCCTCGTCGACGAGGTAGGCGCGCGAGTTCCACACGGGCAGTCCGATCGGAAGCGACCCCTCGGCGGGGACCGATCCCCGCTCGAAGCGGTAGGCGGTGCAGCCGACCGTCGCCTCGGTCGGGCCGTAGTGGTCGAGCAGGTGGACGCCGTCCAGTCGCTCTCCGAGGCTCGTGACGAGGGCGGCGTCGAGCCGCTCGCCGCCGAACATCACGGTGCGCGTGATCGCCCGGTAGTCGGGGCGCGCGATCCTCTCGAAGAGCCGGACGTGGGACGGCGTGATCTTCACGAAGGCGAAGCGGCGCTCGCGCGCGGCGATCCAGGGCCTCGGGTCCCAGCTGTCCGGCACGAGCTGGACCGAGCCTCCGGCCATGAGGGGCAGCCACAGGCAGGTGACCGCGTGGTCGAACCCGAGGCTGGCGAAGCACGGGGTGGAGTCGTCCTCGCCGAAGCCGGTGAGCTCGCGCGCCCAGCCGAGGTAGTTCACGAGGGATCGGTGCCCGACGAGGACGCCCTTGGGCTGGCCGGTCGAGCCGGACGTGAAGACGGTGTAGGCGACGTGGTCCTGGCGTGCGACGGCCTTGAGCTCCTCGCCGCTGCTCGGTCCGGCGTGGGTGTCGAGGGTCGCCACCCCCCGCGGCAGGCTCCCGGCGAGCGCGTTGGGCTCGGCCGCCATCATCACCTTGGGGCTGCCGACCTCGAGGATCCGCCTGACGCGCGCCGCAGGGTAGGTGGGGTCGATGGGGACGTAGGCCGCGCCGAGTGCCATCACGGCCAGCGCGGCGGCCACCACCGGCGCCGTCCTCGTCGCCCAGATCGCGACCTGGTCGCCCTCCCCGACCCCAACCTCGGCGAGGGCCGCAGCCATCCGCCCGGCGTGCTGCCACAGCTCGGCGTAGCTCAAGGCGGGACCGTCGCCGGTCACCGCCGGGGCGTCCGGGCGCCGGCGTGCGTGCTCGGCCACGAGGTCGACCACGGTCCCCGAAGGAAGGGCGGTCTGGCTGCCGGAGAGGACACTTCGGGACTCGGTCATGGTGACCAGAGCCTACGCGGTGCCGGCCAGCGTTCCCTGCCGACGGCGAGGACCCCTCCGACGTTGCAGCCCGGCGAGCCGCTCCGGGTCCCAGCGGACGCGTCGTCGGCCTCAAACCGTCCGCGTGTGCTGCACCGCCGGTGCACCGGGCCGGCGGGCCTGCCGGGACGCCAGCGCCCAAGGGCCTTCGTCCCACCCCGTCCTCGCCGCACCCCGCCTGCAACCGTACGGCAGGATCGGGCGCGCACCGGTGCTGTCGCAGCGGCAGGCATGTCAGTGAAGGTGAAGCCCGCCGCGTAATCCGCTATGCTCTTCCTGGCTTCCCGGCCGGGGACGGGTGGCAACTGGACCAGTCGGCCTCCAGACGGCAGCCCGACAGTGTCCCGCCGCAGCAGAGCTAGTAGGTCACAACGACGAGGGCCGTCCGCCGGGGAACTGCAAGGGAGACGAGGGGCATGCCTGAGACCCCGCTGAGGCGCGGGTTCCGCGCGGGACGGTCTTGCGCGCTCGCGGATTGGAGCCGAGGAGGGCGAGCACGGGTGCTGCGGAGCTCGGGACTCCGGGTTTCGGCGGCTCTGCTGCTGGTCGTCAGCCTCGCGACCGGTGTGGCGCTGACCACGGGTGTCGAGACGGCCTCCGCCAACGCCCCCACAGCGATCGAAGGAAGCGGACAGGTCAGCGCGCAGGTCGCACCGACAGGGAAGGTGACCCTGGACCTTTCGGGCAAGTGGTCCTGGGCCCACATGACCTGCGCCCAGCGCTGGGGCATCGGATGGGCCGTCAGCTGGCAGGACACATCCACCCCGTACACCATCACCGGAAACGCCGGGAACACAGGTCCTGGGCCCGCCGCCGGGCCTCCGGGGCCGGGACCGGGAGGCGGGTCGGCACCCGTGGTCTCTGCCATCTCCCCCGAGACAGGCTCACCGCTCGGCGGCACCACCGTCACGATCACGGGCCAGCACTTCACAACAGCGACGGCAGTCGACTTCGGCGAATCTGCGGCCGCCTCGTTCCGCGTCACCAGCCCGACATCGATCACCGCCGTCACGCCGGGGGTCAGCTCGACAGGGAAGGTGAGGGTGATCGTCACCACTCCCGAGGGCACATCGAGCGTCGGCCATCCCGCGTCTTCGGCGATGTTCGAGTACAAGGGGAGCTTCGCGGTGGGCCGGCACTTCGACGGCACGGACCCGGCGCAGCCCACAGGGACACTCTGTGCGGTGACCACCGAGTCGGCTGGTTCGGGCGGCGGGGGTCCCGGAGGGCGCGGCCCCGGCAGCAGCCAGGCGCTCCAGGGCACATGGAGCGCCGTGCACACCTACGCCGACGCGGCGGCGGTGCCTGCCGTCGTGTGCGTGAACTTCTACGACCTGCACGGGTCGCAGTCGCACCCTGTGCAAGGATCGTCTCCGACATGGTTCGCAGGAGGCCCGGCCCCCTACAACCACGACAACTCGCTCCAGACCGGGGGGTTCAGCTGGCTGATCGGGGGGAACTGCCTGCTCACCCCACCCATCGTCACGGGGTTGAGCCAGACCGTCGGACCGGCTACCGGCGGGACCACGGTCACCATCATCGGGAGCGGGTTCACGGGAGCCGCGAGGGGCTCCGTCGCCGTCGACTTCGGCTCGACGCCGGCACGCACAGTGCGCGTCACAGGCAGCACACAGATCACCGCGACGTCGCCCGGGGGCGCCGGCATGGTGCACGTCACGGTGACTGATCTCGGCGGCAGCTCTCCCTCGTCGGCATCGAGCCAGTTCAACTACGTCCCGGTCGTGACCGGGGTCAGCCCTGATGCCGGGCCGTCCTCCGGCGGGACGCCCGTCACCGTCACCGGTGACGGGTTCACCGGCGTCGGGGCGGGGACAGTCCACTTCGGCTCGGTCGCAGCCACCGCGGTCACCGTGGTGAGCAACACCGAGATCACCGCCACCGCCCCGGCGGGCGCCATCGCGTCCGGCTCGTTGGCGAGCACGGTGGACGTCACCGTGACGGACGCGGGAGCGACGTCGCCGGCGAGCACAGCCGACCGGTTCACCTATATCGCGCCGGCGGTGGCGAGAGGGCTCAGCCCCGACGTCGGGCCGGCTGCGGGAGGCACGACCGTCACGATCACCGGGTCGGGGTTCACCACGGCCTCCACCGTCAAGTTCGGAACGGCTGCCGCATCGAACGTGACGTTCTCGAGCGCGACAAAGATCACCGCGGTGTCCCCGGCAGGGACGGGGACCCAGACGGTGACCGTGACAACCGGCGGCACCGCCTCCTCTCCGGGCGCGTTCACCTATGCGCCGGTGGTGACCAGCCTGAGCACGTCGACGGGCCCCGCAACCGGCGGGACAACGATCACCGTCACGGGCTCAGGGTTCGCTGGGGCGAGTGCCGTCACCTTCGGCTCGGTGCCTGCCAGGAGCTTCACGGTGACAGGCACAGCGAAGATCACGGCCGTCGTCCCCGGCGGCGCGGGATCGGTCGCGGTGCAGGTGGCGACGGTGGCCGGCAGCTCGGTCGTGTCAGCCGCGAGCACCTACACCTACGCACCCGTGGTCGCCAGCGTCACCCCGGCCACTGGTCCGGCGTCCGGCGGGAGCCCGGTCACGATCACGGGCTTCGGGTTCACCGGGACGGGCTCGGCGACAGTGCTCTTCGGCGGCGGCGCGGCGGCCGATGTGGCAGTCGTGAGCGACACGACCATCACCGCCGTGACCCCTTCTGCCAGCGCGGGCACCGTGACAGTGACCGTGAAGAACGCTGGGAAGGCCTCTGCGCCATCGGCGGGCAGCCACTTCACCTACGTGTCTGCGCCCGTCGTGGCGGGCCTCAGCCCCGACGTCGGGCCGGCCGCAGGCGGGACGAGCGTGGTCATCACGGGCTCGGGGTTCACGGGAGCGACGGAGGTGACCTTCGGCTCGGTACCTGCGACGAGCTTTGCCGTCGTGAGCACAACCTCGATCACCGCGACGTCACCCGCTGGCCGCGGCACCGTGACAGTGACCGTCGTGGCCCCCGGAGGGCGGTCGTCGACGGGCGTGGCGTTCACCTACGCGCCCCTCGTCACAGGCCTGAGCCAGAGCGCTGGCCCCGCCACCGGCGGGAACAGCATCGTCATCACGGGCTCGGGGTTCACGGGAGCGACGGAGGTGACCTTCGGCTCGGTACCTGCGACGAGCTTTGCCGTCGTGAGCACAACCTCGATCTCGGCCGTGGTCCCCGGCGGCGCGGGCACCGTGCACGCACGGGTCAGCAACGTCGCCGGCAGCTCTCCGATCACGGCTGCGAGCGTGTACTCCTACGTGCCGGTCGTCACCAGCGTGAGCCCCGACGCGGGCGCGGTGGGGGGCGGGGCACCCGTCACGATCGCCGGAGTCGGCTTCAGCGGCGCCACCGCAGTCGACTTCGGCGCCACCGCCGCGACCGGCTTCGACGTGGTGAGCGACACGGAGATCACCGTCGCCGCACCTGCGGTGACGCTCCCGGCCGGCGAGCTCGCCGACCCCGTAGACGTGCGCGTGACGACCCCGGGAGGGACGTCGCCGACGTCGGCTTCCGACGTGTTCACCTACATCGCTCCGGCGGTCGTGACCGGGGTCAGCCCGGAGATGGGCCCCGCGACAGGCGGGACGACCGTCACGATCAGCGGGGCTGGGTTCATCGGAGCGGCGCATGTCCGCTTCGGCGCCAGCACAGCCACGAGCTTCCAGGTGACAAGCACAACGAAGATCACGGCCAGAGTGCCAGCCGGCATCGGTGTCGTGACGGTCTCTGTTCTCAACGCCTCTGGAGCGGCGTCGTCCTCGGGGACGTTCAGCTACGTCCCCGTTGTCTCATCGCTCACACGGCACACAGGCCCGGCAACCGGTGGGACGAAGGTCACGATCAGCGGCAATGGGTTCACAGCCTCGGTGGTGCGCGCGGTCGACTTCGACTCCACGCCGGCGAAGACAGTGACCGTCGTCAACCCCACCACGATCACCGCCGTCGCGCCTGGAGGAGCCGGAGCCGTCGACGTCACGGTGACCACGGTCGGCGGGAGCTCGGTCCCCTCGACAGGAGGAAGGTTCACGTACGTGCCCGTCGTGAGCGGGGTGAGCCCGGCGGGCGGCCCGGCGACGGGCGGCTCGACAGTCACGGTCACCGGGGCTGGGTTCGTCGCACCGGCCACCGTGACGTTCGGTGGCGTAGCGGCGACGGGAGTCGCCGTCGTGAACAGCACGGAGATCACCGTCAAGGCCCCCGCAGGCTCCGGTGCCGTCCCGGTGGCGGTCACGAGCTCTGGAAGGACCTCCCCAGTCGCTGCCTCGGCGACGTTCACGTACGCGCCGGTCGTGACGAAGGTCACACCGTCGACCGGGCCGCAGGCGGGTGCGACCGAGGTCACGATCACCGGGGTCGGCTTCGACGGGGCGACGACAGTGAAATTCGGCACCGTCCCCTCGGCGAGCTTCACGGTGATAGGCACAACGAAGATCGTCGCAACGGCTCCAACCGCGACAGCGAGCGGCGTGGTGGACGTCACCGTGGGCAACAGGGGCGGCTCCTCAGCGCCCTCGACGGCGGACCGCTACACCTATCAGCCGACGCCGATGCCGAAGCTCTCCCTCGCAGTCGTAGCCACAGCGCAGGGCGTGTTCGCGGGGAACCCGGTCGGGCTCAAGGTGACGGTCTCCAACACGGGGACGGCGACCGCGACAGGGACGACTCTTGTGGACAGCCTCCCGAGCGGTCCGACAGTGCACTGGTCGATCACCAAGGCGCCGGCCGGCGGAGCAGCGCCTCGCTGCACGATCACAGGCGCGGACGCCGTCCTCAGTTGCACGTCGGTCAACCTGGCGGCCGGAGCATCGTACACGTTCGATGTCGGCTCGGCGACGGTGAGCCCGGCCTCCTGTGGACCAAGCGGATCGACTTCGCTGACAGACTCGGCGACGCTCAGCGCGAGCAACGTGGGCTCACCGGTGAAGAAGACCACCAAGATCGTGGTCGCGTGCGCAGGGACAGCACAGGGAAGCGTGGTCGCGCCCACAGCGACACATCCGAAGACAGCGAACCTCGACATCCCGGTCACAGGGGCGTCCGTCGCCCTCTGCCCGACACCCGTCGTCTTCCCTGACCAGACCTGCACGACCACGACCACCACAAGGACAGGCAAGTACTCCATGGCAAGCCTGCCGGCAGGCACCTACTTCCTCGAGGTGCTCTCCCTCGAAGGGCGCGTGAAGACAGCGTCGCCGGTGCACATCTACTCGAACCGCACCACCACGATCGCTCGGACCACGATGCCGACAGCGCTGAAGCGGATGCCCTCGACGGTCTCGATCACGACGCCCCGGGGGACGGTCACCGGGACCACAGCTTCGACACCGACCGCGGTCAAGGCCTACGTGCCACCGGTGATCCCGGCAAAGGAGCCGACGACGATCCACGAGAGGTCGACCTGCGCGACAGGCACGGCGACCTTCGTCGTCCAGCAGGGCGCGACCACCATCGCCTCGGGCGCTCTCAAGGAAACACCGCCGGGATCGACGACATACGTGGGGAGCTTCACCCCAGGCACAACATCGATCGGGGCGGTCGTCATCACGACCACATTCACGTGCCCCGGGTCCAGCACAAAGGTCTCGATCACATTCACCGCCTACATCGACCCCTCCGGTCAGGTGCTCGACTCGAACGGGCAGCCGATCTCAGGCGCCACGGTCGTCCTCTACAAGCTGACAACAGCGCGGGGCTCGTTCGTCCAGGTGCCGACAGGCAGCGCGATCATGTCGCAGACAAACCGGAAGAACCCGCAGGTCACCGGGGCGAACGGCACATTCGACTGGTTCGTCGAAGTCGGCACATACCAGATCGTCGCGTCCTACAACTCCTGCACCGCCAAGAGCCAGACCCTGCAGGTCAACAGCACAAACGCCGCCAAGAGCACAACCCTGACCGGCCTCAAGCTGACGCTCTCATGCCCGATCGCCAGCGGCGGGACAACACGCCACCGCGTCACGACACGGCCGGGCGGAACGACGTCTCCGGGCGCTGGCGCCACAGCGCCAGGTAGCCTCGGCTACCTCCTGGTCAGTGCCGGAGGCGGCGTGTTCGCCTTCGGTGAGGCGCGCTTCGAGGGCTCGCTGCCCGGCATCCACGTGAGGCCGCTGGCGCCGATCGTGGGCGTCGCAACCCTTCGGACAGGCGGCGGGTACTGGCTGGCCGGTGCCGACGGCGGCGTCTTCAGCTTCGGCGCTGCCCACTTCTACGGCTCCCTGCCGGAACGCCACGTGAAGCCCGCGGGGCCCGTGACGGGGATCGCCGCAACCCCCACAGGCGGGGGGTACTGGCTCGTCAGCAGCGAAGGCGACGTCTACGGCTTCGGGGCCGCCAAGTCCTACGGTTCCCCGGCGTCGAGCGGGGCGAAGCCAGGATCGCGCATCGTCGGCATGGCAGCCGCGCCGACAGGGAAGGGATACTGGCTGGCCGCCGCCAATGGAGACGTCTACGCCTACGGGGCGGCGACGTACCTGGGGGGCATCTCCTCACTCCGGTTGCGCCACCCGCTCGTGGGCCCGATCGTCGCGATCGCCTCGACGCCCACAGGGCAGGGGTACTGGCTCGCCGGCAGGGACGGTGGGGTGTTCGCCTTCGGGAAGGCAGCGTTCTTCGGGAACACGTACACGGCCGGGGTGGCGAAGCACCTCCGCGGAGTGATCGCCAGCATCACGCCTACTCCGGACGGAAAGGGCTACTGGCTCATCGGCGTCGACGGCGGAGTCTTCTCCTTCGGCGACGCGCCGTTCCTCGGCAACACCTATACCGACGGCGCCGAGCCGCACCTCACAGGGCACGTCACCGGCCGCTCGAACTCTCGGCGGCGCGCGTGAGCAGCCCACCCTCTCCTGCGCTCGTGGGATGACCCACCTCTGGGTGCCCACCGGGCCGCCGCAGCGGCGAGCGTGTCAGTGGAGGTGCAGCCCACCGCGAGGTTTGCTATGCTCCTCCTGGCTCTCCGGCCGGGGACGGGTGCCAACCAGGCCCACGGGCAGCGAGCTTCCATCCGGCGGGGCGGATCGAATCAAGAGAGCGGACAATGACAGTGCGCGAGCCGGGTTCGCACACGGCCGTGAGGGGGGGCATCCGTGAATAGCTCGAAACTACGTAGGCGCTTCCTGGCACTGTCCGTCCCAGCCCTTGCGATCGTGCTCGCCGTCACCGGCATCTCGTACCTGGCGAGCACTGGTGCCGTCACGACCACCGTGAGGCCGTCTTCGACAAACTTCATCTATCCCGTCGTCACCGCTGGACGTGTCCCCTCGGCACTCGCAGGCGGGCTCAAGTACACCCCCTCGACCGATATCGCCTCGACATCGACACACAAGTTGACGGCCGTGGTGAACCCGTCTTGGAGCCCGACGACCAACTCGGCTGGAAGCGTCACCACGGCGGGAGATCTCGCCGTCGTCGACGCGAGCATCGCGAAGCACGGGGTCGTCGTGAGCATGTACATCACGAACCTCGCGTCCCTCCAAGCGCACTACAGCTCGTTCGACCTCCCGGTAACCGTCTACGAAAAGCCCTGCACGACGATGGCGACCACAGGCCTTTCCTGCACGGCCGTCACTGGGACATGGGTAGCCGTGACGACAGCAAAGGAGGTTAAGACAAGCTACGTGACCTCCACGGTCGGCTTCATGACGTTCAACCTCGCGGCGGGGTATCTCTACGACATCACGATCGGGACGGGTGGCAGCTTCTACTGCACGACAGCCCCCGCAAATGGCACAGGGCTCGCGCCGAACTATTACTTCACGGCCCAGCCGTACTGACCAAGCTGAACGGGCGGTCCTGGCATGATCACGTCGACTGTCGCTCCGCAGAGGCGGGTGCGCTCGGCACGTCGTGTCGCCAGCCTTCTCGGACTCGTCGTCACCGCGCTCCTCGCGAACATCGCCTACTTCCTCGCGACGTCAGGAACAGTGCCGGGTTCAAAGATCGTACCGCCGCCCGGGACGCCGAGCACAGGAGCGGGGGTCGTCAAGGTCACACCGATGACCTCCACCGTCACGAGGAGCAACGGTGGCGCGCAGCTCACAGCAGGAGTGACCCTTGCCAAGATCACGCTCTCAGCGAGCGCGGTGAACGGCGCGCGCATCACAGTCGCGTGGACGAACGTCGGGACAGCATCGGCGGTCCTGAGCAATCCCAACGCGCAGATCTCGGTCGGCCTGTACTACGCGATCCATACGACATCTTGCAGTTCCACGAGTACGACAAAGGTCGTAGACCCCTATGTGAACGTAAACATCTCCTCGACGACCTACTGTCTTGAGCTGGCAACCGGCACGAAGGGAAAATTCACGAGCACCACAGGCAAGCTGCTGCTCGCCGACAACCAGGTGGAAGGGTACATGATCACCCACCTGCCGCAGGCGACAGTCACGACGTCGCCACTAGCGGCATGTAGCCCGAGCACGACGTCGTGGTGCCAAGACCCATCAGTCACGACACCGAGCTCCCGGGTCCTCTACGTCGTGGCGTCGATCGTCAATCCCGGGAACACCCCCAAGGGGCAACAAGCACAGCTCACACATCTCACATTCTATGTGCATGGGAATTCTGCCTTGTCGTAGTGAGGGTAGGTCCCCTCGTCCTCGTCCTGCTCGGCAGTCGCGGTCAGGATGACGAGTCCCGCCACCGCGAAGCGGACGAGCTCCCGCAGGTCGAGCGGGTTCGTCGGTGTGCTGCGGCGGGCTTTCTCGCTGCTGCTCTGGTGGGTGCTACCGGGCATCGTCGTGGTCCTGGTAGGGGCCTATTTCGCGGGCATCGTCGTCGATCACACCAATCCCCCCGTCCTCGCGGTCCAAGGCCGGTCGATGTATCCGAGGCTCGTCACCGGGGACCTGGTGGTTCTCGAGGGAGTGAATCCCGCCTCGTTGCGCAGAGGCGACATCATCGCGGTGACCGTCGCACCCGCCTTCCGCGCCCGCTACGACCTCCCCCCCCACGTCGTCCACCGCATCGTCGCTATCCAGCACACCAAGCAGGGTCTGGTCTTCACCACCAAAGGCGACGCCAACCCCACCAAGGATATCTTCCAGACCCCGGCATCGAACATCGTGGGCGAGGTCAGGTACACGATCCCGAAGGTCGGCTACGTCTTCCTCTTCTTCGGGAGCCGGCAGGGAGAGATCTTTCTCGGATCGCTCGGGGGGATCCTCATCCTCTATCTTCTCCTCCGCTGGTGGGAGGACCGTCAGCACCATCTCGAGAGCCTGGCTGAGACCATGCACGCGCTACGGGTGGAGTCCGACGAGCTGCGCCATGCCTTGCAGCGCGAGGAGCGGCTGCACTCGAGCGAGCCGGTCATCAATGAGGTGTGGACTGGGCCAGCGCACTCACTGGCGTCATCACGCGAGTGGACTGCGGGCACACTCGGGGGGAGCGGAGCGGCGACCGATCAGAGCGCCACGGTCATCGAGCACATGCCGACGGCGCGTGCCGCCGCCGGGTTCCGGGTGCTCGCGGAGCTCTCTTCCGATGTGAGGTCGGTCACCGAGCAGGTCCGGGAGAGCGCTGTCTTGATGCGCGAACTGATGGACGCGGTCAGCGAGTACGGGCAGCATCTGCAAGCCCACACGGCGGTGATGAAGCACCTTGCGTCGACGACGGATGAGCTCCGTTCGGCTGCGAGTGCTCTCGCCAGCGCACTGAGCCCGAGCTCGGACACGTTGTCCACTGGTCCGCCTCTTACCGAGCCCTCATTCCGATCAACGACGGGCGCCGCCGCTTCCGCGTGGGTCCCGGGCGGCGACTTGGAACAGGACCACTCCGCGCGCCGAGGGGCGGAGCCACATCCCGGGGTCGACGTCGGCACCGTTGCGAGGAAAATCGACCCTCCCCCGGTCTGGGAGGTCATCCCACCGCCGCCTCGCTGAAGCATGGGTGTCGGGGCAACTTCGGGATCGGCACCCCTTCGTGGGGCTGGTACGAGGAGCGCCGCTGCACCGGGCAGTTCGTCGCGGACCTGCCGCTCCGGCACGCTGACGAGCCGGAGCGTCCCCGCGACCCGCCCGGCCTGCCTGCGCAGCCTCTCTCCCTACTGCTCGACGGCCGACTGGCGCAGGGAGACCAGCTCGTCGCGCAGCAGCGCAGCCTCCTCGAACCGCAGCTCCGCCGCGGCGGCGAGCATCTCGCGCTCGAGCTGCGCTGCCAGCTCTGCGAGGTCGGGAGGCAGGTCGACGGGTCCTGCCCCCGGAGCCCAGCCGCCCCCGCCCACCGCCGCACGCGTCCGCACGGTCCGGGCGGCCCGCCCCGACCGGACGTCCGCGCGGCTCCTCTTGGCGCGTGACACCCCCTCGCCGCTGCCGCGCAGCCGCTCGAGGATGTCGGTCACCGCCTTGCGGATGGACTGCGGGTCGATGCCGTGCTCGGCGTTGTACGCCATCTGGAGCTGCCGGCGCCGCTGGGTCGTCCCCACCGCCTCGCGCATCGAGTCGGTGATCGTGTCGGCGTAGAGGACGACGGCGCCGTCCACGTTGCGCGCGGCGCGCCCCATCGTCTGGATGAGCGAGGACGCCGAGCGCAAGAACCCCTCCTTGTCGGCGTCCAGGATCGCCACGAGGGACACCTCGGGGAGGTCCAGCCCCTCGCGCAGGAGGTTGATGCCGACCAGCACGTCGATCGAGCCGAGCCGCAGCGCCCGCAGGATCTCCACCCGCGTGATGGTGTCGATGTCCGAGTGCAGGTACTGCACCCGTATGCCCGCCTCCGCCAGGTAGTCGGTCAGGTCCTCCGCCATCTTCTTGGTGAGCGTGGTCACGAGCACGCGCTCGCCCTTGGCCACCGCCGCTTCGATTCGGGCCATCAGGTCGTCGATCTGGCCGCGGGTGGGCTGGACCACCACCTCGGGGTCGACCAGACCGGTCGGCCTGATGACCTGCTCGACCACCTGGGAGGAGTGCTCCAGCTCGAACGGCCCGGGGGTCGCCGAGACGAAGATCGCCTGGGGGACGCGCTCGATGAACTCCTCGAACCGCAGCGGGCGGTTGTCCAGGGCCGAGGGGAGGCGGAAGCCGTGCTCCACCAGCACCTCCTTGCGGGAGCGGTCCCCCGCCCACTGGCCGTGGAGCTGGGGGACCGCCACGTGGCTCTCGTCGATCACGACGAGGTAGTCCTCCGGGAAGAAGTCGAGCAGCGTGAACGGCCGCTCTCCGGGCTTGCGGCCGTCGAGGTGCCGGCTGTAGTTCTCGATCCCCGAGCAGCTCCCCGTCTCCGCCAGCATCTCGAGGTCGTGCTCGGTGCGCGCGCGCAGCCGCTGGGCTTCGAGCAGCTTGCCGGCGCCCTGGAAGTACGCCAGGCGCTCCTGCAGCTCGGCCTCGATCGACGCGATCGCCCGCTGCATCGTCTCGTCGCCCGCGACGTAGTGGGTCGCCGCGAAGACGACCACGTCCTCCATCTCCTCCCCCATCTCGCCGGTGAGCACGTCGAAGGGGACGATGCGCTCGACGGTGTCCCCGAACAGCTCGATCCGCAGCGCCGCCTCTTCGTAGGCGGGATGGACCTCGACGGTGTCGCCCCTCGCGCGGAAGGTGCCGCGCACCAGGTTCACGTCGTTGCGCGCGTACTGGAGGTCGACGAGGCGGCGCAGGAGGTCGCGCTGGTCGACCTGCTGGCCGACCTGGAGGCCGAGGATCCTCCCCGAGTACTCCTCGGGGGAGCCGAGGCCGTAGATGCAGGACACCGAGGCGACCACGACCACGTCGCGGCGCAAGAGGAGCGACGACGTCGTGGCGTGCCGGAGCCGGTCGATCTCGTCGTTGATCGACGAGTCCTTCTCGATGTAGGTGTCGGTCGCCGGGAGGTACGCCTCGGGCTGGTAGTAGTCGTAGTAGGAGACGAAGAACTCCACCCGGTTCTTCGGGAAGAGCTCGCGCAGCTCCGAGGAGAGCTGGGCGGCGAGGGACTTGTTCGGCTCGATGATGAGGGTCGGGCGCTGGACCGCCTCGATCGTCCAGGCGATCGTGGCCGTCTTCCCGCTCCCGGTGATGCCCTGCAGCGTCTGGTAGCGGTCCCCCCGCATGACGCCCTCGGCGAGCGCCCGGATGGCCTGGGGCTGGTCGCCGGCGGGGCGGAAGGACGAGACGACTTCGAAGTCCGGCACGCGGCCCGAGCGTACCAACCCGGTGTGCGCGACCGGCCGCCCCGCCGGCCGCGCTACCGGCCGCCCCGCCGGCTGCCCGTGGGCGCCCGCCGACCGCTCGCGTCGCGTCCGGCGAGGGACAGGAGCGTTCGCCAGAGGCGCTCCACCTCGGCCTCCACGTGCGCGCGGGTGGAGCCGTTCTCGACGACGAAATCCGCGAGGGCGAGCCGCTCCTCGCGGGTGGGCTGGGCCGCGACGCGCGCCCTGGCGTCCGCCTCGTCCATCCCCCGGGCCTCGACCAGGCGGCGGACCGCCACCTCCGTCGGGCAGTCGACCACCGCGACCGCAGCGAGCGCGAGGGCCGCGACGTGCGCCGGGCGCAGCAGCGGGACCACCGCGACCGCCACGGTGGGTCCGCCGCCTGCCGCGCGCTCGATCGCCTCGAGCTGCGCGGCCATGCGCGCCCCGATGGCCGGATGCGTCAGCGCGTTCAGGTCGGCGAGCGCCGCGGGGTCCGAGAAGACGCGTGCCGCGAGGGCGGCGCGGTCGATCGTGCCGTCCTCTGCCAGCACCTCGTCGCCGAAGCGCGCGACCACCGGACCGTATGCGGGGCCCCCGGGTGCGACGACCTCACGGGCGACCACGTCGGCGTCGACGACGGCCGCGCCGCGCGCCGCGAGGAGCTCGGCCACGGTCGACTTCCCCGTCCCGATCCCCCCGGTCAGCCCGATCCGGAGCGTCACGCGCGTGGCTCCGGGCGCCGCGGCCGGCGGCAGACGGCGAACAGGACGAGGGTCGTCTCGTCCACCTCCTCGGTCACCGACCAGCGCGCCAGGTCGGCGACGGTGGGGTCGTCCTGCCCCCGGTGCGCCATCGCCGCGTAGGCGAGCGGGAGGAGGCTGGCGTAGAGCGCGACGTACCAGCGCCGGGGGATGCGGTGCCGCACCCCGAGCACGTCGAGCCGCAGCAGCCGAGCGGCCTTGGCCCGCCGGGCGGCGAAGTCGGCCTTGACCCTGGCGTCGCCGTCCACGCCGCCGACCCACACCTCTGCGAAGTGGCGCCCGAGCAGCGCGCCGAGGTCGTGCGGCCCGAACAGCCGGAGGTGGAACGGGTTCTCGAAGTCCGCGGGGGCGTTCGGGGTGAGGAAGAAGGCGGTCCCTGAGCCGGCGGTCACCCTGGCGACCTCTGCGACGTGGGGCTCGGGGTCCAAGAAGTGCTCGATGAGGTGCGAGGAGCAGACGGCGTCGACGCTCCCCGGGGCGAGCCCGAGGCAGAGCGCGTCCATCTGCGCGACGGCGTAGGCGCCGCGCGCCTGGCGCTTCGCCGAAGCGGCGGCCTCCTGCGAGTCGTCGACGGCCAGCACCGCCCGGCCGGGAGCGCAGAGACGCGCGGACCAGAGCCCCTCGCCGCACCCGACGTCGAGGACCAGACCCCCGCCAAGGCGCTCGAGCACCGCGCGGTACCCGGCCTCGTGCAGGGCGAGCAGGGACGGCGGGGTCGCGCCCCGCTTCGGCCGCTCCCCGGTCAGGCGCCCAGTTCCGCGACGCCCCCGCTGCAGCCGGTCGCCTCGGTGGTGTCGTGCTGGCCGTGAAGTCGTCACCGGTCCCGTCGCCTTCGTCCGCGGCTGCCTGCACGGGCCCACGGCGCGCTGCCTACAGTACCCCCGGCGGCCAAGGGCCCGGCCGAGCCATCCGGTCCCACGCGGCACCCGGACACCATGACGACCCGCACCACCAGCCCCGCGTCCTCACGCCGCGTCCGCGGCCGCGCGGCCGTCCGCGCGCGCCCCGTGCCCAGACGGGCCGCACCCCTCGGGGACCGCGCCGTCGTCGCCCTCGTCGCCGCGCTCGCCTTCGTGCCCCTGCTCGTCGTCGACCGCGGGGTGGTGACCTCGGACACCAAGACCTACCTGTACCTCGACCCCGCCCGGTTCCTCGGCCAGGTTGCCTCGATGTGGGACCCGAGCGTCGCGCTCGGGACCGTGACGCACCAGTACGTGGGCTACCTGTTCCCGATGGGCCCGTACTACGCGCTCTGCGCCGCGATTCACCTCCCGACCTGGATCGCCCAGCGCATCTGGCTCGGGGCGATCCTCTTCGGCGCGGGGACGGGCGTGCTCTTCCTCTGCCGGTGCCTCAAGATGCATGGCGGGGGGCGTGCCGTCGCCGCCCTGGCGTACATGCTCTCCCCCTACCTCCTGCAGTACTCGGGGCGGATCTCGGTGATCCTCATGCCGTGGGCCGCCCTCCCCTGGCTCGTCGCCTTCACGATGCGCGCGCTGCGCGCGCGCCTCGACCCCGATCAGCGGCGTGGGCTCGGGTCGTGGCGGGACCCCGCGCTGTTCGCGCTCGTCGTCGCCCTCTCGAGCGGCATCAACGCGAGCTCCGTCCTCTACGTGGTCCTCGGGCCACTCCTGTGGATCGCCTGGGCCGTCGCGGTCGAGCGCGACGTCTCCTGGCGCGACGCCGGAGCGGTCCTCGCGCGGATCGCCGCCCTCTCGGTGGCCGTCTCGGCGTGGTGGATCGCGGGGCTCTACGTGGAGGCCGGCTACGGCGTCGACATCCTGCGCTACACGGAGTCGGTGCGCGCCACGAGCAGCACCTCGACGCCCCTCGAGGTCCTGCGCGGGCTCGGGTACTGGTACTTCTACGGCGGAGGCAGGAGCGGCCCGTGGACCGAGAGCGTCGTCTTGTACACGAAGTGGCTCTGGCTCGTGGCGCTCTCCTACCTCCTCCCCGTGCTCGCCTTCGCCTCGGCCGCGCTGGTGCGCTGGCGTGCGCGCGGCTACTTCGTGGTGCTCGCCGTGGTGGGGGTGGTGCTCTCGGTCGGCGCGTACCCCTACACACACCCCACCCCCCTCGGCGGCGTGCTCGAGGCGTTCATGAACGGCACCACGGCGGGGCTCGCGATGCGCTCGACGGACCGGGCGACGCCGCTCGCCCTCCTCGGCCTCGCCATGCTCCTCGGCGCAGGGGCTGCCGCGCTGGGCGCCGCCTGGGGGCAGCGCCCACGTGCGGGGTGGGTGGTCGCCGCCGCCCTCTGCGCCCTCGTCGTCGCCGACAACCCCGCCCTGTTCAACGGCGACGCGGCGGTCGTGAACGGCCTCACCCAGCCCTCGACGCTCCCCGCCTACGACCTCGCTGCCGCGCACCACCTGGACTCCCTGCACACGCGCACCCGGGTCCTCGCCGTCCCCGGGAACGCCTTCGCCGCCTACACCTGGGGTGACACCACCGACACCCCCCAGCCGGCGCTGCTCACCCGACCCTTCGTCACCCGCGAGCAGCAGGTGATGGGGTCGATGGCGACCGCCGACACCCTCTACGCGCTCGACGCGCCGATCCAGACACACATCGAGGACTGGGCTGCGCTCGCGCCGATGGCCCGGCTCATGTCCGCAGGCGACGTCCTCGTCGAGTACGACCAGACATCCGCCCACTACGGGAGCCCCCAGGCCGTGACACTCGCCCAGTCGCTTCGCCCCACGCCCCCTGGCCTCGCGCCCCCACGCGCCTTCGGTGCACCGGGCCAGCGCGTGGCCAAGCCGACAACGACCGCCGAGCTCCTCGCCGGCACACCCAAGGCCAGCCGGCCGCCCCCTGCGGTCGTCTACGGCGTCCGGCGTCCCCGTCCGCTCGTGCGCGCCGAGTCCGACCGCGCCGCCCTCGTCGTGGCGGGCGACGCGACCGGCCTCGAGGCCCTGGCGGCGCGCGGCCTTCTCGACACGACGAGCGCCGTCTACTACGCAGGCACGCTCGACGGCCACCCGAGGCAGCTGCGCAGCCTCGCCGAGCACGGCGCGACGCTCGTCGTCACCGACACGAACCGCAAGCAGGGGTTCCGCTGGAACGGGCTCTCCGCCAACGCGGGACAGCTCCAGAGCGCGCGGGACGACGCCACAACACGGACACCGACCGACAGCCCGATCGACCTGTTCGCCGGTCCGACAGACCCGACAGCGGCCACAGGGAGCCGCACCGTCGCGACCTACCTCGGCGCGGCGGACGTCACCGCCTCCTCCTACGGCAACCCCGTGACCTACTCCCCCGAGGACGAGCCCTACAGCGCCGTCGACGGCGACCTGCGGACCGCGTGGGAGACCGGCACCTTCACGTCCGACGTGGACGGCCAGTGGTGGCAGGTGGACTTCGGGCACCGGGTCCGGGCCGACCAGGTGACGCTGGTGCAGCCGCTCTTCGGCACACGCAAGCGCGCCATCTCCGAGGTGACGCTCACCTTCACAGGGGGCCGCCCCGTCACCGCGCACCTCGGCGCGCCCTCGCGTCGACGCGCTGGCCAACGCGTCGGGTTCACCGAGCGGACCTTCCGCACCCTGCGCGTGACCATCGACTCGACGACGAGCCAACGCGGCACCCCCGTGGGCTTCGCCGAGGTCGAGGTTCCCGGCCAGCACGTCACCCAGGTCGCCCGCATGCCCACGGACCTCCTCTCGCGCCTCGGGAGCGCCTCACTGGCGGACCGCCTCGTGATCTCGATGACACGCGCCCGCGTGTCCCCCTACACCACGGCGCGCACCGATCCCGAGATGACGCTCGTCCGGTCCTTCACGCTCCCCACCGCCCGCACCTTCAGCGTGTCGGGGACGGCCACGCTCTCCCCCTACCTCGGAGACGCCGAGATTGAAGAGGCCGTCGGCGTGCCCGGCGCCACAGGGAGCGGGGTCGTCGCGACCTCCTCCAGCCGGCTCACAGGGGCGCTCGGGGACACCGCCGCCGCTGCCGCCGACGGGAACCCCGCCACGGTGTGGCAGAGCGGGTTCGGGGCCAAGGACGTTGTCGGCGCGTGGCTCGACTACCGGCTCCCGGCCCCCATCAGCTTCGGCCGCATGGCGCTTGGCGTCGTGGCCGACCGCCGTCACTCCGTCCCGTCATCCCTCGAGGTGACCGCCACGACAGCAGCGAGCGGCCGGACGGAGCGGCGCGTCCTCGCGCTCCCTCCGTACCTGCGCAGCACCGTGCCGGGCACGACGCGCACCTTCCGGCTCTCGTTCCCCCCGGTGCGCGGCACACAGGTCCGGGTGACGTTCACCGGCGTGCGCACCAAGCGGGGCACACTCGCAGACGGGACGCGCACCGAGGTCCTCCCGCTCGGGATCGCCGAGATCGGGATCCCGGGCCTCCGGGTCCCCGCACCGCCGCCGGCCCTCCCGGCGGGCTGCCGCTCCGACCTCCTGGCGATCGACGGGCGGCCCGTGACAGTCCAGGTGACCGGGTCCGTGGCTGCGGCGCTCGCCGACCAGCAGGTCACGATCCGCGGCTGCGGGCGCGATGCCCACGGGCTCCGGCTCTCCGCCGGCCGCCACGTCGTGGAGAGCGCCCTCGCCACCGCCCCCGTGCCCGGCGCCCCGCCGCGTGGGACCGGGGCGCTCCCGCAGGTGCCCGGGTGGGACGTCGACCAGCTCCTCTTGGTGTCCGCACCGGGAGGGGGGCCCGGCGGCCTCGGCGGTCCCCGGACAGCACCGAGGCCGGGTCCGGTGCCGGCGGTCGCGGCGCACGATCGGTCGGCCACCTCCTGGACGGTCGGCGTCCGCCACGCGCGTCGGCCGTTCGAGCTGGTCCTCGGCGAGAGCGTGAATTCCGGCTGGCAGGCCGTCGCGACCCCCGCCAACCCTGCGCGACCGGGCGCGCACCCCGTCGACCTCGGATCTCCGAGGCTCGTCGACGCCTTCGCCAACGGTTGGCAGGTCACCAGGGCGGACCTCCGGGCGCTCGGCGGCGACTTCACGGTGTCGCTCACCTGGACGCCTCAGCGCGACGAGGTGGCGGGCATGGCGCTCTCGGCCGCGGCGCTCGCCACCTGTGTGGCGCTCCTGCTCGCGGGCACCCTCGTGCGCAGACGACGTGCCACGAGCGGCCTCGAGCGCGCCGTCTGTGCGCACGAACGTCCCGCGCTCGACCCGGTGCTCGACCTCCCATGGCGCCCGGCCCCGCACCGCAGGCCCCCGTGGCCCGTGCTCGCCGCGCTCGGCGCGCTGGCCGGGGCGCTCGCGGCGGCGATCAGCACCCCGCTGGCAGGGGTCCCCGTCGCCCTCCTGGCCGTCGGCGCGATGGCGTCTTCGAGGCTCAGGACCCTCTGCGCCGCCGGCGCGGCCGCCGTCCTGTGCGCGGCCGCCGCGAGCGTCGTCGTCGGACAGGCGCTGCACCCCGCAGCGAGCGGGGGGAACTGGCCCGCCGCCTACCACGGCGCCGCCGCCCTGGCGGGGGTGGCGGTCGCCCTCCTCGCTGCCGACGCGGTGGTCGACTACGCGACGACCCCGGCGCCGAGCGGCACCGGGTAGGGGTCCGGTGCGGGGCTGCGCACCTGCTCTGCGAGGGCCTCGAGGGTCGCGCGTGCGGCGGCCTCCCAGGTGAAGCCCCGGGCGTGCTCGAGGGCGCCGGCAGCGAGCCGGGCGCGCAGCGGGCCGTCTCGCAGGAGGCGCCCGACCGCGGCGGCCACCTCGGCCTCCCCGTCCGCCAGGAGCCCGGTCCGGCCGGCCACCACGGCGTCGCGGTGGCCGGCGATGTCCGAGGCCACCGCGGGCGTCCCGCACGCGCCGGCTTCGGTGAGCGTCATCCCCCATCCCTCGCGCCGCGAGACCGACGCCACGACCCACGCCCGCCGGTACAGGTCGACGAGCTCGCCGTCGCGCACCCGGCCGGGCAGGGAGATCCACGATGTCGCCTTCAGCTCCCGGCGCAGCGCCTCGAGCCGCGGGCGGTCGTAGCCCTCGCCGGCGACCACCGCCCGGAGGGCGGGCACGCCCTCGCGCACCCGAGCGAGCGCCCGCATGAGGAGGTCGAAGCGCTTCACGGGGACGAGCCTCCCCACCGCGACGACGAGCGGGTCGGGGCACCGTGCGCCTGGAGCGCCCGGCGAGAACCGGTCGTCCACGCCCGGTGGCACCACCCGCACCGCGGCGGGGTCGAAGCCCATCATCTCGACGATCTCGTCCCGGGAGGACTCCGAGAGGGTGATCACCCGCGTGGCCCGGTACAGGGGCGGTGCCACGCGCCGCTCGGTCGCCTCGCCGATGCGCGCCATCCACCCTGGGAGGACCATCCGCCACATCTCTGCGTGGACGTGGTGCAGGAAGACCACGCGCGGGCCGTGGAACCACAGCGGGGACCAGAAGGGCATGCCGTTCCAGATCTCCACGAGCCCTTCGCCCGGCCGCGGCCGGTGGACCAGTCCCTCTGCCCCCCTCCTGAGGAAGACCCCGTAGCGCCCGCCGCGCCGCAGCACGCGGTACCCGTCGCGCCGGGCCGCCGCGGGGCGCCCCGGCACCGAGGAGGTCCGCAGCTCGACGTCGAGACCGGCGTCCGCCCACAGGCGCGCGATCCGGTGCGCGTGCAGTTCGGAGCCCCCGGCCTCGGGGTGCTCGAGGTCGCGCCACGCGACGACCCGGACACGCGCCAGGCCGCTTCGGGTCGCGATCGCCGCGATGGCGTCCCGCTGGACAGACCCCCCCGCCATCGTCACCGGCCCGGAGCGTACTCCCGCGCGTCGACGGCGCGGCAACTCGGCGCGGGCGCTACCCGCCGGCCCTGCGCTCGAGAGCCTGGACCACGTTGATCGCGGCGATGGCCGCCCATGCCACGACCACGCCCACGAGGCCGTCGACCCCGTGCAGGTTGCTCGAGAGGACCGCGCTCACCGGGATGCCGAGCGCGATCGACCCGATCGCGAGCCCGGACCCTCCGCGACGCCGGCGGGAGGCAGCCGGGGCGCGCAACGCGCGGTGCGCCGCGAGCGCCGCGTCCACCCTGGCGTCCACCTCGCGCTCGAGCCTGGCGAGGAACGACGTCGCCAACGCCGCGTCGTAGTCGTCCCCGAGCTCCCGCCGGGCGCTGAGCGTCGCCTCCAGGTCCGCCCGCAGCTCGGGGTCAGGCACGCACGGATTCTCCCATCACGGCGTGCCCGCCTCAAGCGCCGGCCGCAACGCCCGCCTGCGGTGCACCCGCACCAGCTCTCCCACCGCCGCGCACAGGAGGGCCGCCTGCACGAAGAGATCGGCGAACGCAGTGGTGCGCAGCGCGCCGTGGGCCGCCACGACCGCTCCCGTCGCCAGCACCGCAGCACCCACCAGGATGCCGACGACGCGCCGGTCGCCCACCCCGAGGAGGTACATGGTCACCATCACGGTCGCGCTGAGGCACACCATCGCGAGCGCGAGCGGCAGGAAGGCGCCGGCGGCGGCGACGTAGCGGGAAGAGAAGACTGCCGCAAGGAGGGGGCGCGGGATCGCCGCGGCGACGCCGACGAGCACGGCCGCCGGCGCGGCGAGGATGGCGAGCGAGACCGCCAGCTGGCGGAGCGCGTGGGACCCCTCGCGCCAGGAGATCGCAGCCTCCGGCAGGAGGTAGCCCGCGACCACGACCGCAACGAACACGAGCGCCTTGCTCGACACCGAGACGGCGGCGTAGGCACCGGCGGCGCGCGGCGCGTCGCGCCCCACCACGATCACGTCGACGTACTGCAACACGGCGACGGCGCCGAGCGCCACGACCGCCGCGCCGACGTCCCGACGCACGACGCGGTCCCGTCCGATCCCCTCGACGCGAGCCGCGCGCCAGTGTCGGGCCACGCTCCTGAGCGCCTCCGCTGCAAACCTACCCCCCGGCTCGCTGCGCCACGCGCGGTCCGCCACGAGGCGCGCGTGGAGCGCCGTCGCCACCTCGGCGAGGAGCACCCCCGCCGCGACCCCGCCCACGCCGAGACCGGCCGCGCCGAGACCGATCATGAAGACGGTGCGTGCGGCGGCTTCGAGGAGGAGGTTCGCAGACAGCACCCGGTAGGCCCGGTGTGCCTGGAGGAGCCCGCGGTCGACGCACAGGACCACCCAGACCGCCCCGGCGATGGCGATGGCGTCGACGCCGCCTGCGCCACCCCGGCCGAGGAGGCGGGCGACCGCGGGTCCTGCGGCCACCACCGCCGCGGCGAAGAGCAGCAGCCCCCACGTGGCGCGGCGCTGGACCCGCGCTCCCCAGCGTGCCACCGCGCCGAGGTCGCCGCTCCATCGCGTCACTCGACGGACGACACCGACGAGCACCGCGGATCCGGGCGTCGAGACCACGAAGAAGACGCCGATCAGCTGGTTCAGGCTCCCGTAGCCTCGGGCGGTGAGCAGCCGCGCGAGCGCCAGGGTGACCAGCATGCTCCCGCCGTTGGCCACGACGCCCGCGATGGCGAGCGGCCCGGCGTCGAGGAGCTCCGCACGCCATGCGCGCCTGGCCGCGGGCGCCTGGTGCGATACGACGGCGGCCATCTCGTCCCCTGTCCCCCGCCCCGCTCAGGGCGCGGTCAGGGCTCCGGCTGCTCCTCGGCGGAGACCGATGTCGGGCCCGGCGCCTCCGCGCCGCCGGGGGCCTGGGCGGCGTAGTCGGCCCACGCGGCCTGCGCCTCGGTCTCGGGCGTGAAGTCCCCCGCGTCGGTGTAGTCGTAGGCGCCGATGTAGTTGCCCTCTGCGTCGTAGGCGTGGGAGCCGAAGGCCTCGCGGTACTCCTCGGAGACCTCTCCACCCTCGGCCGCCTGCTTGATGGACAAGCTGATGCGCCGCCGCTGGAGGTCGATGTCGATGATCTTCACCCAGAGCTCCTCGCCGGGGGTGACCACCTGCTCGGGCAGGTCCACGTGGTGCGCGGCCATCTCGGAGATGTGCACCAGCCCCTCGATGCCGTCGCCCACCTGGACGAAGGCCCCGAAGGGCACGAGCTTGGTGATCCGGCCGTAGACGAGCTGGCCGACCTCGTGGCTGTCTGCGAACTCCTGCCAGGGGTCGGTCTGGGTCGCCTTGAGCGACAGGCTGATCCGCTCCTTCTCCAGGTCGACGTCGAGCACCTCGACTGTGATCTCGTCCCCCACCTGGACGACCGAGGAGGGATGGTCGACGTGCTTCCAGGAGAGCTCCGAGACGTGCACGAGCCCGTCCATCCCGCCGAGGTCGACGAATGCGCCGAAGTTGACCACCGACGACACCGTGCCCCGCCGGCGCTCACCGGGCTTGAGGTTGGCGAGGAAGTCCCCGCGCTGCTCCTTCTGGGCCTCTTCCAGCCAGGCGCGCCGCGACAACACCACGTTGTTCCGGTTCCGGTCCAGCTCGATGATCTTCGCCTCGATCACGCGGCCGACGTAGGGCTGGAGCTCGCGCACCCGGCGCAGCTCGACGAGCGAGGCCGGGAGGAAGCCGCGCAGGCCGATGTCGACGATGAGCCCGCCCTTCACGACCTCGATGACCGGGCCCTTCACCACCTGGTCGGCGTCCTTCAGCTTCTCGATCGTCGTCCAGGCGCGTTCGTACTGCGCGCGCTTCTTGGACAGGATCAGGCGACCCTCCTTGTCCTCTTTCTGGAGGACGAGGGCCTCGACCCGGTCGCCGAGCGAGACGATCTCTGTGGGGGACACGTCGTTTCGGATCGAGAGCTCGCGCGCGGGGATCACGCCTTCGGACTTGTAGCCGATGTCGAGCAGCACCTCGTCACGGTCGATCTTGACGACGGTTCCCTCGACGAGGTCGCCGTCGTCGAACTCGACGATCGTCCCGGCCATGAGGTCCTCGAGGGACTGGCCCGAGAGGTCGTCTTCGACGATCGCGCGCGGGTGGTAGACGCCCTCCTCGTCGAAGGTGCCCATGGCCTCCTCGGACAAGGTGGCCCGGGGCGGCGTGGCGGTGAGGAGGGCTGCGGGGTGCTCGTCGGACATCTGGGACTGCTCGCTTTCGTGGTGCGCCCGCCCGCGGACGACCCGCGACCGGGCACGGCGACCGCGCCGGGGCCGCACGCTCGAGGACTTGGTCCTGGCCGCCGGCGCCGGCCAGGCACTACAGGCTAACCCACCACGCGCCGGGCCGGCCTCAGGACCCCTTCACGGCCCACGAGTCGCCCCAGGCCATCGTCACCTCGAGGGGGACCGAGAGCGGGACGGCGCGGCTCAGGGCGTGCTCGGTCAGCTCGGCGACCGCCTCCTCCTCCTCGGGCACCGCCTCCACGATCACCTCGTCGTGGACCTGCAGCACCAGCCGGCTCCGCATGCCCCGGCGCTCGAGGGCGCCGTCGAGCTCGACGAGCGCGACCTTGAAGATGTCCGCGGCCAGGCCCTGGATGCCCGCGTTCATCGCCTGGCGCTCCGCGGCGGTGCGCCGCTGGTAGTTGCGGTCGTGGAGGTCCGGGAGCGGCCGCCTGCGTCCCATCTCCGTCCGGGTGTAGCCCCGCTCCCTCGCCTCGGCGACCGTCTCGAGCATGTAGGCGCGGACCTTGGGGAACGCCCGGAAGTAGCGCTCCATGATCTCGCTCGCCTCCTCCTGGGTCGTCGACAGCCGCCTGGCGAGCCCGAATGCCTCCATGCCGTAGGCGAGGCCGTAGGAGACCATCTTCGCCCGCTCTCGCTGCTCCTTGGTCACCTCGTCGGGCGGGACCCCGTAGACCCCCGCCGCCACCGCCCGGTGGATGTCCTGGCCGGAGCTGAACGCCTCGACGAGCCCGGGGTCCCCCGAGAGGTGGGCGATCACGCGCAGCTCGACCTGGTCGTAGTCCGCCACGAGGAACCGGCACCCCGGCGCGGGCACGAAGGCCCGCCGGAACTGCGAGCCGGTCTCTCGGCGGGTCGGGATGTTGTGCAGGTTCGGCCGTTCGGAGGAAAGCCGGCCGGTCCGCGCGACGGTCTGGCGGAACGAGGCGTGGATGCGGCCGTCCGCGGCGACCTCGGCGAGCAGCGTCTCGCCGTAGGTGGAGCGCAGCTTCTCGAGCTCGCGGTAGCGCAGGAGGCGGTCCACGAGCGGGTGCGCGTCGCGCAGCGTCTCGAGGGTCGAGGCGTCGGTGGAGTAGCCCGTCTTGGTCCGCCGGCCCGGGGAGAGCCCGAGCTCTGTGTACAGGACCGTCCGAAGCTGCGGCGTCGAGTTGACGTTGAACTCGTGGCCGGCGAGCGCGTGGATCTCCTCCACGAGCGACGAGCACTGGGCCGCGAGGTCGGCCGCGAGCCGGCGGAGCTCCTCCACGTCGACCCGGATCCCGGCCACCTCCATGCGCGCGAGCACCCGGACGAGGGGCCGCTCGACCCGGTCGTGGAGGTCGCGCAGTCCTTCGGCGTCGAGCCTCGCCCCGAGGACCGGCACGGCGGCGGCGATCACGAGCGCGTCGCGCGCCGCGCCCTCGCGCGCCGCAGCCTCGCGCGCCGCCGCGTCGTGCCCCGCGGCCTCCGCCCCCTCGTCCCCGAGCGGGAGCTGGTCCTGCGGTCCGACCTCCGGCGACCCTGTGCCGGCGCCCCCTGTCGGCTCCTCGGTCCCGTCGCCTGCCGCTCGGACACGGCCGCGCGCGCGGGCGACCGCCTCCATGCCGTAGTCGCCGGTCGAGGGGTCGAGCAGGTACGCCGCGACCTCGGTGTCCATCACGAGCCCCGTGCAGTCGATGCCGAGTGGGAGCAGCGAGCGGAGGAGCTCCTTCGCCCCGTGCGCGGCGATGGGCGCGTCGCGCAGCAGCGCGCCCAGCGCGCCGGCGACGGACCCGTCCTCCAGGAGCTCGCCGGAGAGCCAGACGCCTGCCCCCGGGGGCGCCGGGTCGACGAGGACGAGGCCCTGGAGCGGCGAGCGGCCCGGGATCCCCTCCCAGCTGGCGACGACGACGAGCGGCGCGCTCGAGGGAGCCGACGCCCCGCCCCGGCGTGCCCCGCTCCCCGCCGAGAGCGTCCCGATGGCCGCCACCGCCGCGACGGGGTCCGCAGGGGCGGCGGGCGAGACGTAGGTGGCGAGCTCGACCGGCGAGGCGAGCTCGGCGGGGGCCCCGTCCGCCGCGTGGCGAGGCTCGCCTCCGGGGAGCGACGAGCCGTCCTTCGGGACGGCAGCGCCCGCGGCCGGCGCGCCGAACCGCCCCTCTGCCAGGAGCGGCTCCAGGCGCCGCCAGACCGAGCGCAGCTCGTAGCGCTCGAAGACCTCTCGCAAGGTGCCGAGGTCCCACCCGCCGAGGTCCAGCTCGGCCACGTCCACGTCGAGCGGGACGTCGCGCACGAGCGGGGTCGCCGTCGCGTTCGCCCGCACCTGCGCCTCGTGCGCGGCGAGGCGTTCGCGCAGCTTCGGCGAGAGCTCGTCGAGATGGGCGAAGATCCCGTCGAGGTCGCCGTAGGCGGCCACCAGCTTCGCCGCCGTCTTCTCCCCGACCCCCGGCACGCCGGGGAGGTTGTCCGACTGGTCCCCGCGCAGCGCTGCCAGGACCGGGTACTGGCTCGGCGGCAGGCCGGTGCGGGCGACGATCCCGGCCTCGTCGTAGAGGTCGTAGTCGCTCACCCCGCGCTTGTTGTAGAGCACGCGCACGTGCGGGTCCTCGACGAGCTGGAAGCAGTCGCGGTCGCCGGTCACCACGACCACGTCGCACCCCCGGTCACGCGCCTGGGTCGCCAGGGTCGCCAGCACGTCGTCCGCCTCGAAGCCAGGGACGCCGAGCTGGGGGACGTGGAGGGCGGACAGGACCTCGCGGATCATGGCGAACTGCGGGAGGAGGATGTCGGGGGTCTCCGCCCGCCCTCCCTTGTAGTCCTCCACGAGCTCGTGGCGGAACGTCTCGCCGGGGAGGTCGAAGGCGACGGCGAGCGCGCCAGGGCGGTGGTCGCGCACCACGTTCACGAGCATCCCGGCGAAGCCGTGCAGGGCGTTGGTGACGGCTCCCGAGGCGGTCGCGAGGTCGGGCGGGAGCGCGAAGAAGGCCCGGAAGGCGAGCGACATCGCGTCGAGCAGGAACAGCGGCCCGCCGGGGCGGGTCGCCTCAGGCGTCACGACGGGCCGAGCCCGCCTTCGACGACGCGCCGTGCGACGTCGCGCATCCGAGCGCGCGTCTGCATGGCCGTGCGCTGGACGAAGGCGAAGGCGTCGGGCTCGCTCATGCCGTGCCGGTCCATCAGCACCGCCTTCGCCTCCTCCACGACGCGGCGCGTCTCGATCTTGTCCTCGGCCGCCTCACCTTCGGAGGTCGCCGGCCCGCGCTGGGCAGCGACCTCCTCGTCGATCGCCCACTCCTGTCGGCAGCGGGCGAGCACGTCCTCGAGCGCGGGGAGGAGCTCCTCCCTTCTGAAGGGCTTCACGAGGTACGCGGCCACGCCCGCGTCCCGCGCGTCCTCGATCAGGTCGCGCTGGCTGAAGGCGGTGAGCACCACGACGGCGGCGCGGTGCCGAGCGGCCACCTCGCGCGCCGCGCGGACCCCGTCCATCCCGGGCATCTTCACGTCCAGGATCACGAGGTCGGGCTCGAGCCGGTCCACGAGCGCCACGGCCTCGTCGCCGCGCGAGGTCTCCCCGACGACGTCGTAGCCCGCAGTTTGGAGGATCTCCTTCAAGTCGAGCCTGATGATGGCCTCGTCCTCTGCGATCACCACGCGGGTCGGGGCGTCCGCCGCCACGGCAGGGGTCTGGGGTTCGGCGCTCATCGATCCTCCCGTGCCTCGTCAGTTCCCGTTGCCCACGTGCGCCAGCAGCTCGTCGCGGCGTCGCTCGAGGCCTTCGACCGTCGCCGACAACGCCGCGCGCGCACGCGCCATCGCGTCCAGGTGGCGCTGCACCTCGGTGTACTCGTGGGCGGCGAGCGGGGTCTCGGCGACGAGGGCGCGCAACCGGGCGTCCTCGGCCTCCTCGGAGACCGCCGCGAGCTGCTCGTCGAGGACCGCGAGCTCCTCACGGGCCCGGACGAGCCGCACGTGCACGTCCCTGAGACGCCGCTCGACGAGGAAGCCCTGCATGGAGGTTCGATTGTACGTGCCGGGTCGCGCTGCACGCGTCGGGGCCGCCCCCGGAACCCGTCACACCCGCCAGGTGCGCGCGGGCCTGCGCTGCAGGACCTGCGGCGCGGGGGCGATGCCGGGGCCGCCGAAGGGCTGGACGCTGGCGCGCCGGAGCCCGGGGTAGGCGCCGCTCCTCGCGCCGACCGGGCCCTCCAGGTACGTGCCGGGGTCCGAGAGGTCGCCGACGAGGGTGAACGCCCGCAGCCCCGCGAGCGCGGCCGATGCCGAGCGGGCGAAGCCGGTCTCGAAGAAGCCGCCCACGAAGGCGCCTGCTCCCGCCTCGGCGCAGGTCGCCGCGGCGGCCCGCGCCGCGAGCAGCCCGCCGAGACGAGCGGGCTTGATGCACGCCACCTCGCACGCCCCGTAGCGCAGGGCGTCTCGCAGCCGCCGCAACGACGTCAGCGACTCGTCCAGGGCCACCGGCGTCTCCAGCCGGGCGGCGAGCGCGCCGAGCGCCACGAGGTCGGCGGGCGGAAGGGGCTGCTCGATGCACGCCAGGCCGAGCGGGTCCAGCTGCACGAGGCGACCCGCGTCGTCGGGGCCGCCGGAGCCCATCCGGTAGCTCCCGTTGGCGTCTGCCTGGAGCACGAGGCCCGGGAACGCCGCGCGCAGCGCGCGCAGTGGGCCCGCGTCCCAGCCCGGCTCGATCTTCACCCGCACCCGGGCCGTCGCCGCGCCGTCCACGAGGGGCGCCACCTCGGCGACGAGCGCGTCGATGCGCCGGTCGGGGGGGATGCCGACGAGGTGCCCGACCGGGACGCCGGCCTCGGCGACCGCCTCGTCCACCCCGAGCCGGGACCACAGCGGCTGGCCGGACGCGCGCAGCTCGGCGTCCAAGACGGCCATCTCCACCGCCGCGCCGACCACCCGCGCGCACGGTCCCGAGCCGAAGAGGGCGGCGACCTGCGAGGCCGCCGGCACCTGCCCGCCACGCGCCCGCGCCGCGTCCAGCAGCCGCTCCACGCCTGCCTCCGCGAGCGCGCGTGCGACCTGCGCGTAGGCCGGGTCCACGGCGCTGCTGGCGTTCAGCGCGGCACACTCGCCGAACCCCTCGCCCTCGTCGGTCTCGATCCGCAGGAACGCCACGGGACGGGCGGCGTGGACGCCCGCGGCGGTGACCACCGGCGCGCGGAAGCGGAGCTGCGCGTGATGGAGCTCGACCCTGAGCAGCCTCGCCACGTCCGTCCCTTTCTCGAACCCCTCGCCCTCGCCCGTCGCCCGTGGCCCCGAGCCCGACGCCCGAGCCCGGTGGTAGGGTGCCGCGGGCCCGGTCGGCGACGCGCCCGGATGGCGAAACTCGGTAAACGCGATGGGCTCAAACCCCATTGCCCGCAAGGGCTTGCGGGTTCAAATCCCGCTCCGGGCACGCGGCACCACCCCGAAGCGCCGGTGCTCGAGGAGGGGGAGCATCGTGCGCACCGCGGCGACGCGCGCGGCGGAGACCTCGGCGAGCGCGACGCCCTCTTCCTCGCCGCAGAGCTCGGCGAGGACCTCCCCCAAGGGGTCGACCACCGCCGAGCGACCGACGGCCTCCGGCTCGGGCTTGCCTGCCCCCACGACGTAGGCCGTGCTCTCGATCGCCCGCGCGGCCAGCAGCGTCCGCCACACCTGCGCCTTCCCCGGGCCGTTGTACCAGTGCGCCGGGACGGCGAGCAGCGTGGCCCCCCGGTCCACGAGGGCACGGGCGGACTCGGGGAACCGAAGGTCGTAGCAGGTCAGGACGCCGAGGACGAGCCCCTCGTCCAAGGGGAGCGCCACGAGGC
>Ga0209061_1000766_pt1 | contig 69982 bp, 61 predicted proteins | sample Coa_R1_10_FD_187157 | JGI IMG/M metagenome (GOLD analysis project Ga0209061, IMG submission 187157) | Surface soil microbial communities from Centralia Pennsylvania, which are recovering from an underground coalmine fire - Coalmine... | ecosystem: Environmental > Terrestrial > Soil >... | reverse complement strand
GTATTCATAGGCCCTGGACGAGAGGTCTGCCCGGCTGTCTGACCCGGATAGATCGGCGCTCCTGTATCATAAGTACCACCAGATGTTGCAGGCGTGCTACTTCCAATATCCGGTTCCCTGCCTATCGTGGCATCCTGGCGGCCGGTAGTGGTACCTTTAGCAGCGGCACTACCCCCGTGGAAGAGGTAATTGGAAGACTCGGGGTCCAGAGCGCCCGGAGGGGCCTGGTCTACCATACGGGCAAAGTTATCGAGGTCGTGCTGCAAGTGGCTTTGGAAAGTGCGACCGCCGCCTAACTTTTCGCCAATGTTACCCAGCACGCCGGCTGGCGGACTGTAATCGATATAGACATCGACACGTGTCTGATTGGTGCCAGTGGGCTGGAACGTCACTTTCCCCGCATTTTCCATACCATTGTAGGAACGCCATGCAACCTGCTGATCCTCGACCCAGTTTTCATTCACGGCATCCCACTGGTGTTCTCCAACAACATCGGCCACCCAATGGCTGCGCTGATCATCGTAGTAGGTGACCTCCTTGACAAAGCTCATGAACTTGGGGAAATCGTTAAAGTGTGTGAAAAGGCTATACACCTGATGGACCGGTGCGTTCACCGTTACCGAGGCATGATGCTCAACCATGTTACCTGTACCTGCCATACTTTTCCTTCCTTTCTGTACCTAACATCGTTGTTCTTTCTAAGGAGAGGAGGCCCACCTTCACTGTTCAACTGCTAGCATCAGTTCTCCAACGTCCGCAGCGTTGTTTTCCCAGCACGTCCTATGCAGGATATAATTAGTATAACACAGTATAGCGAAACTAACAACCAATTAAGCACTTCTATATCGTCCTCTAACTGAATTTTAACCTTTTTAAAGGAGAGATTATAAATTGTTAAGGTAGAACAGCAGACATCAGGCATACACCCGACGCAACATACGGTAAACACCCTATTCCTAAGAGCTTGCTTAAACTCCTATAGTATTCAGTAGAATAGTCAAGAGAGATTTTCGAACTTGTGGCACGCTTCAAGAAGCCTTTTCCCGGCACTCTGACAATCATATCTGAGAGGAAGTAAGAGCATGTATAGTAAGCGATTTCGGATTCTGATGATATTACTCGCTTCATTGGCACTCGGCAGTATCTTATTTGCCGCTTGTTCACGCCCAGGCACCTCTGGTGGAAGCGCAAGCAGCAACACCGGCACTCCGACAAGCAGTGCTAGCGGGGGCGGTTCTGGCTCAAGTAGTTGCCCAAACGGAACTGTCCATTTGACCGTAGATAACTTCGCGCAGAATTGCGTGAATGTCAGCAAGGGTTCCACGCTTACACTGGTCGATGATGGGTCATACCTGCACATACTTTCAAACGGCACGTGGGTCAACGGTAATCCACAACCGGCAAAAGAGCCCGGAGCGCCTACTATCAGTAATGTGCAGATTAACGGCGGTTCAACCCAGCTAGGCCCTTTTAACACAGCCGGGACATTTCATATTTACTGCTCTATCCACGTAAATATGAACCTGACGGTTAATGTCAAATAGGCCAGCAAGTGTGAGAAGAGCAACAATAGTTACAGATTATTTTGCCTTCTCACGCCTCCTCCACGTATGGCTAATGTCGCGCAGCCAAACGGTACTTCAGCAGAGAATAGGACTGTTGGTGCCCCCATTTGGCATTCCTGGGCGTCTACTATAATATAGTAGATATGTGGATGCGCTTACATGAAACAATGTGTAACAGGGGCACAGGCATATCTCATGCAACCATTTACCGTTTGTCAACGTATGTTCTTTAAGAGCAAATACGTAGGGAAGCGCGATCATTTCCGAGCAGTCTTTACAGCTTTAGAGTAAGTCTCGTCAGTACATTGGTGGAACCTTTGAGCACGAAGGGGGGCAGAACATGATGGCAACCGAAACCGAAGAAAGCAAACTTCATCGCGCACTTGAGCTTCTTGGAGGCTCGATTGACCCTGAAATCGCTCGCTCCTATTCCTCCTGGGAAGAGCGCATTCTCGCCCAGGCGCTAGAAAACGTGGAACTGGCAGAGCGCCGCCTACGTGAAATTCAGAAGCTTGTAGGCGATTTGAGCGAAGCGCTGACTTGACCTTGACGATGTTACATTCCTGCTTGCGCAACGAGCGCTAACAACGCACCAATCGGCAGTTGCACCGATGGTACAGGATCGGTCGGAGAAAGGATGAGAGAATGAGCCCCAGGCGGGCATTAGACAAATGGTACTCGGCAATTAACGGTTTCGCGGCTGCCGAGATAGCTACCCGGTTCAGATAGTTGACGACGATACCAGTACTCAAAGAGGTGGCAATAAACCAGCGCACGTTTCCTACTCGCTTTTGCATGATGCAGCCCCTCTCTAATGAGCAAATTGCCACAGTTCCTGATACCTTTATCACGCCTCACGAACAGGAAACGAACACAATTTTCCGGCGAGCAGCTTACAATTGGCCTGGAAACTGCATACAACTATCCGCTTACTGTTTCAGCTTCCGACAGCAGCAGTCCTTCTTCATAGATGCGCCGGATCACATCCTCGATCTCCGGTTCCTGAAAGGTCACATCGCGCAGCCGGTATCGCGCTCCCAACCAGGCCACCAGTTCATGCGCGGGCAGAGCATCTTTACCAAAGCTGAGCCAGATACGCGGGCCTTCGGCTCGCAACCGGCGCACTCCATAAGGCAGATCATGAATTACAGTTTGCCCATCGGCGTCGCGTGGCATAGCTGCTATCTCAGCCGGGTCCAACACGGCAATTAATGTGCGCTCGCCACCAAAGCGTTCGCGAATGGCATTTACCGTCCCGTCATAGAGCTTGCGCCCATGATCGATGATGACCATACGCGGGCAAAGCGTCTCTACGTCGTCCATATCATGCGTAGTGAGCAAGACCGTTACGCCTTTTTCGGCATTGATAGATAGCAAAAATTCGCGGATGCGCGCCTTCGCCACCACATCCAGGCCAATCGTCGGTTCATCCAGGTAGAGCAGTTCCGGGTCATGCAGCAGAGCAGCCGCCAGGTCTCCACGCATGCGCTGTCCCAATGATAACTGCCGCACCGGCGTATCAATAAACTCGTCGAGATCAAGCATCGAGCGCAAGCGGACAAGATTGACCGAAAATCGCTCCTCCGGCACACGATACAGATGCCTCAGCAGGCGCAGCGAATCGATGAGTGGCAGATCCCACCACAGCTGCGTGCGTTGCCCAAAAACAACGCCGATGCGTGATGCCAGTGCGCGGCGCTGGTGCATAGGCACCAGTCCCGCGACCCGTATATGGCCGCTTGTAGGCACAAGAATCCCCGTTAGCATTTTTATCGTCGTGGATTTGCCCGCCCCGTTCGGGCCAACAAGACTGAGCATTTCTCCGGGTTCGACGCGTAACGAGAGGTTGCTGACCGCTTCCACAATACGCACCTGTGGGTCCACGACGCTGCGTATTCCCCCAAGCAGCCCTGGTCGCCTGCGCGCTACGCGAAAGGTCTTCTGCAGATTTTCCGCCTCAATCATTGTCTCCATGTGAAACATCTCCTTTCATTGCGTTTCAGACCATGTCATGCTGAGCGCAACGAAGAATCTGGGTGAGACAGGGCACAGATTCTTCGTTGCGCTCAGCATGACACAGCCTGGAGTCCTTCCCGACTTTCAGCAATAGCTGATTAGCTGCCGGTACTTTGATAATGGTTCACACCGATGCGCCAGATGGCTCCTGACGCCAGTGCAAAAAACAGCGCCACCAGCGGAGCCGCAAAAGCGATGCCGCCTGGCAGCTCAAACGGCATGTCGCGCCCCAGCAGGTAGCATACGGGAATGTAGGAACAAAACGCCAGCGGAACGACGAACAGGAAGAAACGCTGCAAATTCTGATTGTAGATCGAGAATGGATAGCTCAGCATCTCGCGCCCACCGTAGGTCAGGATATTGGTCAACTCTGTTGTTTCGACCGTCCAGAAACACATGGTTGCCCCCAGCAACAGGATAGCAGTGAAGACGACCGCGCCACTCACAAGGCCAACCGGCAGCAGGACCAGCTTCAACGGCGTCCAGGTCATTGCGGGCAAGAGTTTGAGCGCGATGCCAAAGGCCATCAGTCCCTCCGTCAATCGCCCGAAGCGGCGCAGGCGAAAATCGCTGCCTATCACCTGTACGAAAGCGCTGACGGGCCGCAATAGCACGCGGTCGAACTCGCCACGCCGGATGGTCATATCAAAAGCGTCTATCCCCGCGCCGAATAATTCGGCCAGCCCAAAGCTGATCGATGTCGTGGCATAAAGAAAGGCCACCTCGCCTATGTGCCAACCCAGTATGGAGGGAAAAGGGCCAAAGAGCAGCATAATAGCACCAAATTCAAGTCCCGTGATCAAAAAGTACGTTGTAATGTCTATAAGAAGGTTGACCTTATAACGCAGCTGCGCGCGAATCTGCATCACGACCAGCCGCAGGTAGAGGCGCGCATCACCGAGCAGAGCATTCAGCATGAGCATTTTCTCCTTTTTCCCCATCGCCAGAGGGGACATACTTCGAGAGCTATTTACCAGTCCTGTAGGGACAGCGGTTCGTCCCTATCCTGGTCGGGATACGAGGACAGGCCCAGGCGCTGTCCCTACAGGACTGGCCTTGTTCGCTAGACTATTTCATCCACCCTGCACCTCGACACGCCGCGCAGCTATGGCAGTCACGGCGCGTGCAGCAATGACCAGCACGATGATCCAACCAACCTGGCGCGGAATCTCAAGTAGCAGCGAACCGCCGGTCAACTTCCCCAGAAAGGCTTCAGCAGGCACATTCAAGAGGCCATTGAAAGGAGACCAGATGGCAATAGTATGCAGCCAGGGTGGTAAGAACGGCAGCGGGATGTAACTGCCGGTGAAAAAGAGGGCGATGGTGCCAACCATAACCGCCGTCGCCCGCGCTTCAACGATCCAGAAGGCGACGATGTTATAGAGAAAACGGCAGGCAATACCCAGTATAGCTCCAAGTGGCAGACAGATTATATAGATCAGCCAGTTTCTCCAATCTCCGCTCAGGCCAAAGCCGAAGAGTAGCGCGCCGGCAGTGTAGGTAGGGATACCTCGATAGAGAAGATAATAGCAATCGCGCCCGATTTCGCGGCTGAACCAGTACCAGCAGAAATCGCAGGGCTTGCTCAAATCGGTGACGACCTCGCCCGAACGGATGGTAAGCATCAAGTCATACCAGCTAAAAGGCAGGACGATCATAATCATGGCCTGCACCACCCAGACATAGCTCAGCGTATCGCGCACATCAAAGCCCCCTACTGCGTGCCGGGCATGGAACAACGCAATCATAACGTAGCTGATGATGATACCCCAGAAGATGTTCGTCAGCAGGCCCGCGATATTGGCCCAACGATAAATGAGCTGTCGCCGGAAAGCGGTGCGGGCGACCTCGAAATAGAAACGCAGCATCCTGGCTCCTCCTGCTTTTTTTACAGCACAAAAACCCAGCAACCCCTCCCAAGAGGGGGGTTCTGGTTCCTCTTCCGCGTTTTCGCGGACACGCAGTATTGCGGGATAGCCAATGTCTACCCCGTGTCTTGTTTGTGCTTCATTCTGCCCAGAAACGCACGCAAGTGGCCTGCGTTATCTTTTGCAAAACTGCAAAGAGAGTTATATCATACTTTGGGGAGGGTTGTCAAAACTAAGAAAGGCTGTACCGGGGATTTACCAGTCAAGTCAGTCGAGCGGACAAGAACGACCCTCCTGGGGATAGGCCGGGTGCCTATCCCCAGGAGGGTCGTTCTTGTCCGCTCGACTTTTAAATCGCCCTGAGAGCAGCGCGAGCCCGTCGCACCTCATAGCCCGCTGAAACGAACAGCGCTATCGCTACGACCAAAAAAACCGCTACGATAAACCATTCCAGCGTGCCGCTCCGATTATCAGGATCGACATTGAAAACGATCTCGATCCAGTCCCTCCACACCAGCGTAATCACAAATAAAATACTTGCAACAATTGCAAACGCTGTCTCAAGCCAGAAGCGCCATCTTAATGCACTCCACATTTTTTCGATCTCACTTCCTAGAAAGAGCTAACCAGAATTCAACCTTTTTGGCCACCCATGCGCTGGCCTTATTTAAAGTGTATCACCTGGACAATCTGCTCGTACAGAGCTTTCCAGGACGCGAAAGTCATCCAGCTTTCGCCGCGATCAGCAGCCCTACCGACCAGTTGAGTTTGGTTACCCGCAGGTCTGTTCTATTCTCAAGCGTCGAAATTAAGCGATAAACCCTCGTCAGATGGGCTTCCTCCCAAGAAGAGGATATCAGCAGATCATCAACGACGTACAGACCTCCTGGGGCAAGCAGTTGCAGGGTTTCATCCAGGTGCTGGTATTTTCCGGGCTGCATATCTGCGAAGATGAAATCAAAGGTTCTCCCCTGTTCGCGCATGGAGTCGATAAACGCGCCTCCATCCATCGTGACAAACGTCAGGCGCGAGTCATGCCCTAAGAAACGCCGGGCAATTGCTGTATGGCCCTCATTTCTATCGACGGTGATTAATCTGGAATGAGCATCCATGCCATCGAGCAGCCAGGCTACCGAGAGTCCTGTTCCGGTACCTAGCTCTAGAAAACTGCCGGATGGTTTTGCCGCGGCAAGCGTTCGGAGGAGTGAGCCGGTCTGATGATCAGAGCCCATAGTAAAGCCGATGCTCCGCGTTGCTTCCTCAATATCCTTCAATACGGATGGCGGATTCAGGTTAACGGTGTCAAGCATTGCGTCTCCTTATTGAACAGAAACAGGCTGCCAGTCGACCAGCGCGTCAAAGTATTTCAGAGCAGTGGGGTCGTTGTCGGCGGCCCAACCATCGGGGTGTACCAGGACGTGGCGGTGCAAGTAGAGCAGGGCGATGAGCCATTTGCGCTTTCCTGTCCCCCCAGTGCCGCGTACCAGTTCAGCCTCGGCCTGTTCGAGCAGCAGGGTGATGATCGTCAATTGTGCCATGCGTTCGACCAGCCCGCGCACTGGCAACTGGGCGCTTTCCGAGTCCAGGTGCGATAGTTCATGCAGGCGCTGTGCCAGGCGATTGACCAGTTCCTGAACTTGCTGTGCCACCGGCAGAATGACCGAATGCTTGAGCGATTGCAGGCGCTGGTGCAGCATGCCAAAAAGCGCGGCTGCCGCGCCCTCCCTATCGATGGCACGCATGACATCGAGTACGATGACATTGCTCGAACCCTCCCACACGACATTGACGATGGCATCACGCAGCAGGCGCGGATTAACCCAGTCTTCGACGTAGCCGTTGCCGCCGCGCATCTCCAGGGCCTCGAGCGTCACATATTCGCCGCGTTTGGGAATATAGTATTTGCAGAGCGGCGTCAGGATGCGCAGCAGGCGGCGGTCCTCCTCAACGCCATGACGTTCAACGCGCTCAAGCACGGCTGTTGTTTCGAATGCCAGAGCTGCGCAGCCCTCGACCTCTATCAGCAGATCTACCAGTTGCCGCCGCATGAGTGGATGTTCGGCCAGGGAGCGTCCAAAAGCCACCCGTCCTCGTGTATGGACGAGCGCTTCGAGCAGGCTGCGACGCATGGCCGCTAACGAGCCGATTGCTGCCCAGATGCGCGTGAGATTGATCATTTCGGTCATCTGCACGAAGCCGCGCTCTAAGGCGCCCACCTGGTAGGCCAGCGCCCCTTGCAGCGTAACCTCACCCGTAGCCAGCGAGCGCGTGCCCAGCTTATCCTTCAATCGATTGATGCTGTAGACGTTACGCGTGCCGTTATCCAATAAGCGAGGCACGAGAAAGAGTCCAAGGCCACGGGTTCCCTGCGGCGCGCCTTCAGGACGCGCCAGCGTGAGGATGAGATCGGCGGAGACATTGGAACAGAACCATTTATCGCCCCACAGTTCCCATTCCGGCTGGATGCCCTCACCTGCTCCATTTTCGCTATCGCAATGCCGCCTGGCTACCGTAGCCGTCTGGCCAACATCGGAGCCTCCCTGCCTTTCCGTAAGGAACATGGCGCCCTGCTTTAATTCAGCCATAGTAGTCGCGGTCAGGCCGGGTAAAAAGCGCCGCTTGAGGGGCTCGCTAGCGTAGCGTTCCAAAACACGGGCCAGCGCGTCGGTCATCGATACGGGGCAGAAGACGCCGGACTCTGCCTGCATTCCCAGGTAGGCGAGCGCAAATTTGACGGGTTGTGGTACGTATCCCGACCATCCTGCTAAACCCTTACGATGGGTGCAGGCGGCAATCGCAAAATCGCAATAGGCGATACGTTCCAGTTCGTGATAGGCAGGATGAAAGACAATCTCGTCAATGCGCTGGCCCTTTTTGTCATACTGCACCAGCACCGGCCCCTGGCGGTTAGCTACCTCTGCCAGTTTGTCCATTGTTTGCGAGGCAACTGCTCCCATTTCAGTGAGAATGCCCTGCGCCCTGTCGTTGTCTTCTGACGAAAGATGGCGGCTTAAAAGAAATGGCAGGTCATGGTCGGCAGTGTAAAAGTTGATTCCTCCGCTATCTGGCATCATATAAGGCAGGCCTGACATGGCATGTATCCTTCCCTGTCGAGTTTCCCGTATCTGCTTATGGGAGACTATGCTCTTCTAGAGGCAGCGTTCACCTTACGCAAATAAACCTATCGCAAGTTATTGTAGCATATTTTATTGAAGGCAATGGGTAAGCAGCGGGTGTGTGTATGAAATGCCCACCTGGCGAAAGATAGAGCAGGCATGCAAGCGGTATTGATCATTAATCCGGCGTCAGGCCTATCGACGATCACATCCCGGGAAATGACGCCGGAAGAGACCGAAGAGGCTATTCTCACCACATTACGCGCCTATGGCATTGAGCCGGAAGTGTTTCATACGACGCCGGAAGATACGGGCCAGGGCTTATCTACGCGAGCCGCAAATGCGGGAGTGGATATCGTCATCGCCGCCGGAGGAGACGGCACGATTGAAGCGATTGCCAGAGGGTTGATTGGAACGCAGACCGCACTCGGCATTATTCCGGCTGGGACGATGAATAACCTGGCGCGCAGCCTGAATATTCCCCAGACTATTGAGGCGGCTTGCGCTGTGATTGCTAAAGGTGAGACACACGCTATAGATGTTGGCAAGATCAATGACCGGTTCTTTCTCGAAGTGGCCGGCGTGGGTCTAGAGGCGGAGCTTTTTCCTCTGGCCGAGGAGATCAAGCAGCCAGGGCTACTTTCAACGCTGCATGGTGCTATCGGCGGTTTGATTACCCTGCTCACGTACCATCCTGCCGCGATCAGCCTCTCCTTCGACGAGCATCGCCGCCGGTCTTATCAAGCGTTACAGGTGACGATTTGCAACGCGCCATTTTATGGCGCGCACCTGCAGATAGCGCCACATGTCTTGATGGATGATGGATTGCTCGATGTAGTCGTATATAGAAATTTTAGTAAGCGAGAATATATTCGACACGCGCTCTCTATTAGTCAGGGCAAACGACTATATACACCCAAGATTGCGTACCGGCGCGTGAAATCCTTACGTATTACCAGTGAATACCCGATGGAGATTCAGGCCGATGGAGAGCTTCACGGTCATACACCGGCAGTAGTGACGATTTTGCCACAAGCATTGCGCATCAGAGTGCCAGGGGTGAATGCGCCCGGGCTGCATAGGGCCGAACAATCAGTTGAAAACGCCATCGTAAAGCGAACCAGGAAAATCAGCTAGAGTAATAGAAAGGCCAGGTTTAATCGATGCCAGGAAACACAAAGAATACGAAACAGCCCCCTGCACAGGGGCAGTCTCCCACGCCGCCGTTACCACCCGTTACCAATATCGTCGAGCAAAATGTGGTGCCGGTAGTATCTGAGGCACAGCGCCTTGCCGCGCAGAGTTCTGTATCCGGTCGTCATGCTGTTTCGCGCGGCACCATCTTTCTGGCGTTTTACCTGTGGATCCTTTCGGGCGCGATCCTCTTCTCCTTCATCGCGCGCTACACACAACTTTTTCCCGGTGATACATTTATTACGCACAGGTTGCAGAGGCAGCGGAACCGCTGGTTCTACAACTTCATGCTCGGAATTTCTGAGATCGGCTTCCCCAAAATCTTCACACCGATTACCATTGGCGTGGCTGCTATCTTCTGGGCGCTGCGCTTCCGATTGGAATCTATTTTCGTTTTGCTTACCAGCACAAGTGGTATCCTCAATGCGATAGTGAAACGCCTCATCAAGCGCCCACGTCCAACGAAAGAACTGGTGACGGTTGTGCGCGTGATCAATGAACCGAGTTTCCCAAGCGGCCATGTCATGCACTACACGAACTTCTTCGGGTTAATGATCTATCTACTAGCAACCAACTGGCGTTCGGGGAAACTGCGCAATGCTCTCATTGCGGTCTGCACCACTTTGATAGCCCTGATTGGGCCATCACGAGTATATCTTGGGGCGCACTGGCCGAGTGACGTGATGGCCGGCTACATCTACGGCGGCCTGTGGTTCGCCGGGCTGATGACCATCTACCTGCGCATCAAGGCCTGGATCCATCCACTCCAGGGCAAGACGCCAGAGGTGATGAAATCCTTGCAACAGCCCGGCGACGAAGAGTAGAGATGTCGCTAATTCAGCCGGCGTACATCCACATCGGTATGCTCTGCCACCGCAGCTACCTGCGACCCACCCGCATTGAAAGCGGTCGAGGCAATGCTGAGCTCGATCTGGTGTATCGCTTGCGAATTACAGGTGCTGCCCGGCTGCTGTTGCGTTACGATACATAAAGCTGCGGTCAGGTAGTTAGCCGAGCCGATGATGTGCTGGGCCACGGGCGAACTTGCATCCGACAGATCGTTGGCGATATCCTGCCACTGAAGTCCGGCAAGGTCCTGCGCTGAATAGCCCTGGCCCAGACCTATCTGCACATATTTGTTCGCAATATCGATGAACGGGATACTGCCAGCACTGGAGGCGTCAATGTACGGCGGAGCATCATAGGTATTCATGAGGTTTTGCTCTTCGGTCGTGGGCGTTTGCAGGGTGGGATAACTACCGCTGCTGTCCGCGACATTGCCTTGTAATTCTACCGGCACAAAATCAATATACGAACTGGTGTAAGTAGAATGGTAGAACGTAAACGTTGGAGTGCCGGGATAGATATCCGTACTCGAAGAGGTGGTCTCATTCAGGTGGCTAAAGGTGCCGAAGCGACTGAGCGCGACCACCATGGCCCAGCGTTCCGCCGCGCAATATGGACAATATTCCGCGCCCATGTAGAGCATTTCCGGTTTGCCAGTTGGCCCGGTCAGAGTTGGAGGCGAATTTTTAACTGCCTGTAAGGGGTCTTTCACGCCACCTGTTCCTACTGTATTTGACACATTCGGATCAACCTGGGTGACCGCTTTCAAAACACTCGAACTGACGGGTGTGGGTGTAGCCGTAGTGCTGGATGATGGCTGGTGCGAGATGACAACGAAACTCACAACAATGATCGCGACGAGCACCAGTACTCCACCGATTAGTAGCCAGGAGGAGCGATTCGACCGCTGTTGAACCTTTCTCCTGCTACGCACCTGGGCCTGATTTTTTTGATTGACATTCTCACGCTGCTGGCGTTGCTGCCTCTGCTGCTCGCGGCGTTGCGAGGCCGAGGACGCCTTTTGCTTGGGTTTTGCCATGATTCTATCTTCCTGTTCTGCAAACTCAATTTTGCGAGTCCTATTTTATCATAGCACGTCTATACCGGGTACCTTTTTCCAGGCTTATTCTTCGAGATGCCGAATCTCGCTTGACAAGGCACCCGCAATCAGGTACAATCCAGATGTCGATACAAAGCCACCATGCAGTGTGGTCTGTAAGCCTCGTTCGTCTAGTGGCCAAGGACGCCGCCCTTTCAAGGCGGAGATCACGGGTTCGACTCCCGTACGAGGTATTATTTTCTGGAAAAGCCTGGCATGCCCTCTTATTTTTGGTATGCCAGGCTTTTCCACATTTTAGGTCATCGCGTATTCGTAAGAATGTTCTCACAAAGAGAGGCGCCATATGATTAGCGTAGAAGAGGCTCTTGAACGTATACTTGCCGAGATAAAGTCACTCCCAATGACTACTGTGCCACTCTCTGAATCTCTTGGCCTCGTGCTGGCTGAAGACGTGGTAGCGCAAGAAGATATGCCCCCTTTCGCCAACTCCGCGATGGATGGGTTTGCGTTGCTCAGCCAGGATAGCCGCCAGCAGGGCGATCAACCTCCACGCCTGCGTGTAACCGGCGAAGTAGCTGCAGGTTATGTAGCGGATCACCCGGTCGAACCAGGTACGGCCATGCGTATCATGACCGGCGCGCCGGTACCGCCGGGAGCCGATAGCGTGATACAGGTGGAACTGACCCGCTCCGATGGCCCTGATAGTGAATGGGTGGAAATCCTGCAAGAGGTGGCGCCAGGAAACAACATCCGGCCTGCCGGCGAGGATATGCGGCGCGGCCAGAAAGTGCTGGAACGTGGCGCCGGGATTGGCCCCTGGGAAATTGGCGTGCTGGCGACACTCGGCTGGGCGATGGTGCCGGTAATCCGGCGACCTCGTGTTGCCATCCTGGGAACAGGCGATGAAATCATCGACGTGAACGAGCCACTGCAGCCCGGCAAGATTCGCAATAGCAACAGCTACCTGCTCGAAGCAGCCGTGCGCAAAGCAGGCGCGGAGGCGCATCGCCTGGGGATAGCGCGCGACACGGTGGAGAGCCTGCGCGAGAAGTTTTCCGAGGCCATGACGAATGATCTCATCATTACCTCCGGCGGTGTATCAGTGGGAGATTTCGACCTGGTGAAGAATATTATGGCGGAACAGGGAGAGATCAACTTCTGGCGTATCAATATGCGTCCCGGCAAACCCGTCGCTTTTGGCTACATTGGGACGGTGCCTTTATTAGGTTTACCCGGCAATCCGGTCTCGGCAGCAGTGACCTTTGAATTGTTGGGGCGACCGGTGATCCGCAAGATGCTGGGCCATACACGCTTGCTCCATCCTCAGATTGAGGTGGTAGTTGAAGATGGGGTGGGAGAGCGCGCGATGCGTCGTCACTATGTGCGCGCTCATGTCGAGAGGCGTGATGGTCATTTCGTAGCGCGCACAACCGGTAATCAGGGATCGAATATCACGACTTCCCTACTGAATGCTAATGCGCTCGTCATCGTGCCGGAGGGCGGCGTCGAACTCCGCCCAGGAGAAACAGCACAGGCCATCATGCTGGACTGGCCCGAAGAATAATCACTGCCGCGCCAGGCGATAGCGCAATTTGTCGCGTGAGAGGCCAAGCAGAGCCGCGGCCCGCACCTGGTTGCCATTGCAGCGCTCCAATGCTTCGTGCAACAGTTTTTGCTCGATGCCGGCCAGGAAAGCTGGCAGATTCATGCCCTCAGATGGAAGATGAATAGCCTGCTCGATCTCCGAAAGAAGCTGGGTACCGGAACTCTCGCCCCTGCGAATCTGCTCAGGCAGGTCCTCCGGGCGAATTATATTGCCCGCGCATAAGATCTGACCGCGCTGAATAACACTGCGCAATTCGCGCACATTGCCAGGCCAGCGATAGCGCAGTAAGAGTTCCATCGCTTCCGGGCTGATGCGCAATGGCTCCATACCTGCGAGGGAGTATAATTGCAAGAAGTGCGCGACGAGCGCCTCAATATCTTCCGGGCGTTCCCGCAAAGGGGGTAATTGCAACGTAATAACCTGGAGCCGGTAGAACAGGTCTTCACGAAAAACACGGTGAGCCACAGCTGTCAGCAGATCGACATTCGTAGCTGAGATGATGCGAATATTGACGTGTATCTCTCGCGTGCCGCCGACGCGCCGGAAACTGCGCGTTTCCAGAAAACGCAGGAGCTTGGCCTGCAAGTTGAGCGGCATCGACCCTATCTCATCAAGAAAGAGCGTGCCCCCATCGGCTCGCAACAAATGCCCTTCCCGGGAAACCTTGGCGTCAGTGAAAGCTCCCGCCTCGACACCAAAAAGTTCTGTCTCGAGCAATGTATCAGGAATGGCGGCGCAATTGATATCCACAAATTGATACATAGCCCGGCGGCTCAAGGCATGAATAGCATGGGCAATAACGTCTTTGCCAGTGCCGCTTTCGCCCTGCAACAGGACGGTAGTATCAGGGTAGGCCGCTACCTGGCGTACCTGCATGGCGATTTCATGCATAGCCTTACTTTTGCCAATTACCATACCCACCTGGGTAATTGGATCCTCTGCCACCTGGCTCTCAACAGGCATATGATAGGATGATGCACTTCGACCTTTCACGCTCCACCAACTTTACTGAGAGTTTTTACCTGGCGCTTCGACCGGAATCAACGCGGATTGCCTGCTTGCGCATAGACTCGTTGACTCAACGGTAAGGGGCCACTTGTCTGCAACGATTGAGAGGGTAAGGAGGCAACTACCCAACCATTTCCTATATGGAAAGTCGCGCCATTGCCACCATTACCCCATTGCGATTCCGTTTCGATGGGTGCAGGCGGGGGAAGTTGACTGGCATTCTCTGTCGCCGGCATGATCGCGGCTGCCCACGGTGACGGCAAGGCAGCGGCATAGCCTGGGGCAACATACCCATTACTAAGCCCGGCATTGATAAAGTCCCTTGAGATGGGAGAGAGTTCGTTTAATGGCCCCGATGTAGGCACAGCGAGCGTTACGAGCCCAAGGGCCAGCAATTGAGCAACTATCTGACAAACCTGGTCGCGTGTCATGCTGAATAGCATGCAGATCGTTTGCAGAGACGTTTGACCATCAGCGCGTGTAAAAATCCGCCATTGATCCGGTGTAAGCGCGACTTGCGGATTGCGTTCTCGCTGGCCCGCAAGGTCTGTTGGCACAAGCACCATCTGAGCTTGCATGAATGCAGTATTGAAATACCCTTGCGGAACCGGCGCATTCACGCGGCGGGGCGGCGTAAGCGATCCTTTAGAAGGTGTCAGCCTTTCGGTATTTCTATCGCGTTCCGAGATGGGAACATCCAGCCAGGAAGAAGCTGAGGGCACCATCGAAGTTACATCAGATCCAGTAAAAAATTGAGATGCTTCAAAGATCGTAGGAGCCGGAGAAATATGCGTTGAAGTTGGAGCCGCGCCAACTACCTGTCCTGAGGTAGGAATAGCCCCGGCACCCGCGGGTTGTGCAACAGGAGCGGGCAGAAGTGAGCTAACCGAAAGCGAGATCAAGAGACGCTCAGGAGCGGGCTGTACTTCATCCTCAAAATAAATTTCACCCGCTGACCATGTGAGAAGTATACGTATTACTTTAGCAGCCTCGTTTGCGGCCCAGGTATGAAGGATTTCGTGATTCACGTGTCCAAGATCAATTAAGGTTAGCGCTATACGAGTTTCACTCGGGTGCGACAGTTCGATTGCACTCATCACCTCCTGGAGCGCTTCCGGCGAAATAATATTATCTTGTAGAAGACGTTCTCCCAGGGTAACTTTTGCCTGGACGGGGCCGATGCACATCAATTGCCCGCGCCGGAAATAGAGTTCAACTGCTTGCTGCCCCTGTTGCACTTTCAGAAGCCCCGTTTTACCGTAAGATTCTACTCGCCTCAAGACTTCCGGCAGGCTTACCTTTTCTAACGAACCTATAGGAGACACAATAAATCACCGTCCGTCTAAAACTACTTTTGCGCCGTTGTGTTGCCCGCTCTTCCCTTACCCCTTGCAGGTAACGCAGCACAAAAAGTGACTACGAAATGCTTTGTCGTGTCGCTACTTCTTTCATCTAACCACAGGCACAACAATAACCGGGGGCGCGCCCAGATAAGATGAAAGGAGTATGACCATCCCTTCAGGTGTTAAATCATTCGCGAGTTGACGGCAGTGTCAACATCACATGCAGTTGGAGCCTCTTCCCCTCAAGCTCCTTGAAGATACACCGCAGATTTGGTTTTCTCCGAGAGCGAGGCCCCATTGCCTCCGGCGGAGGGAGAGGGATTCGAACCCCCGGGGCGGTTAACCCAGCTGTTTTCAAGACAGCCGCAATAGTCCACTCTGCCATCCCTCCGACGACAGTGTAACATAGAACCGCACAACTTGAAAAGGGGTAGGCAAAAATACCCGATCAATTACGTTCATTTTACCTATATATGGGTTTCCATCCAGCTTTTCAAGCCTTTCTATTCTCTCCGAACATGGATAAATCTCACACCGGTCAGCGTAGGACTTTTGGATTTCTCACAAGTAGCTCCCGTTATCTCGCCAGCTTGATTAAAACATTTGCATATCGGGTGAGGATAATGTACACTATCAGAGAGAGTTAGCCATCATAAAAGGTGCCAGCGACATCCAGGCAGTAGCTTATGATTACCGTTATCAAACAGAATCCGCATGGCGAAGCAAAAATTCAGTATTCGGGCGAAGTTATTGAGCGTCTCGACGATAGGGTGATCATTCAAGCGTATTGGAAACAGCCTCTGAAGGACCTGGGCTATACTCAATTCGAGCCTGGTGATAGCTTTATTGAATACTATTATACTGATAGATGGTTTAATATTTTCGAAATTGCCAGAGCTGACGGCAAGCGCAAGGGCTGGTACTGCAATATCGCCGAACCCGCATCCATTTGCGATGAATATATCAAACAAATCGATCTCCTGCTTGACGTTTGGGTTGATCCAACCGGAAAGACGCTGATCCTGGATGAAGATGAGTTCGAATCTGACGCGACGCTCAGCGACGAGCAGCGCAAGGGCGCGCGACAGGGATTGCATCAGCTTTTAGAACTGATCTCAGCACGCAGAGGCCCATTTTCAGCACTAGCGTTACAATCATAAGGGCAACCAGAAGACCCTGGAAGGACAAATCTTGATGGAAAAATGGGACAGCAGGCTGTTCCAGCAAGAAGCTGAAGCCCACACGCATCAGCATCACTGGAACGTTGTGGAGCTTGAGGTCTTGAAATCTCACAGGCAGATACGCCTGAAGGTTAATGAGCTTATCCAGCTTGCCACCAATTCAACGCTTAACACCGGCGAAATACGGCAGCAGTTGCTCCTGGGAGTAACTACTTTCGGCAGTCATTTCGCCGCGCAGCTTGTGCGTTCGCTGCAGCGTGATGACCCGCATGAGCGCCAATCGGTTGTCTGGCTACTGACACTACTGAACGATGCCACAACAGTGATCCCTTTGCAGCACATATCCCATAACCCGCGGTTACCGCGTCCCGTACGGCTCTCGGCAGCATTAGCGCTGGCCGGTATGGACAGGACAGCGGAATTAAGACAAGACAGACGCGAACGCTTGTATGCGATTAGTTGATGAATGAGATAGATATGATACACATAGATATTCCTCAACGAGGCTCATATGAGCTTCGTCACCCAGTTTTTGACACCATACGCGGCTAAGATAGCCTATTTGCAATGGAAGAACTCGAGCCAGCTCCAGTATCACCAACCCAGATTCCGGTAAAACAATCAAAGCTGGGATTGCTTTATGTGTGTATCGCCGTCGTCTTTTTCTCAACCAGCCCGATTTTTGTGCGCTGGTCACAACCATTCAGTTCCGTTGAAGTCGCTTTCTGGCGTTTAGCCATAGCTACGCTGCTGGTCGCCATGATGGGTCTCCTCACGAGGCAGCGGCTGTTATTGAAAAGGCAGGAACTGCCGCGTTTTCTCTTCTACGGCCTTGTTACGGCCCTGCACTTTATTTTCTACATCGCCTCGCTCAGTTTCACCACAATTGCTCACTCGCTCGCTCTCGCTTACACTTCGCCTATCTTCGCAACGCTATTCTCGGCATTGATCCTGCGCGAACCATTGCCGCGCCGGAAATATGTGGGAATTGGAGTGGCGATAGTGGGAATCGCTATTATGGCAGGGTTCCAGCCTCATTACGCGGCCTGTTCACTATCCGGCACCGGCCAATGCATGATCCTTGGTGATGGAATGGCCTTACTATCTGGCTTCTGCTTCGCCGTCTATTCGGTAGCTGGACGCGGAGAGCGCGACCGCCATCCGCTGTTCCGCTACACGACCAACGTCTATGGACTGGCCGCGCTCTGGCTGCTGCCCATCACGCTCTATTTCGCCTTTCAGCATACCTATCCCCTGCCTGCAGTAGGAGCCGTATTAGCGCTCGGCATTCTTCCACTCGGCTTTGGGCATACCCTCTACAATGCTGCCGTGCGTAATGTTCACGCGACTTATGCCAATCTGATTGCCACACAGGAGGTAACCGGCGGTATCATACTCGGTATCTGGCTGCTTGGAGAGGTGCCATCGATCACAACGATAATTGGAGTGGTGGTGACGCTGCTGGGAATTGCTGGTGTATTAGTATGAGTAGAGAGCCATTTCATTCAAGCGGATAGGATAGTTGCTTATGGCCTGGGAATCAGATCACAGGGTCAATAATCCATCCTTCTATCACATCACAATTCCGTGGTATCCCATACGCTCTATCTCTTTGCAAAAAAGCCCAACCGGCCTGTACCGCGCATAATAGAGCATCCAATGTATCACCCATAGCATCCTTTATAAGCATCTCAACCATCGCACCGGCCAGCCCAATTCGCAAGCCATACTGTTTTAGTATCTTATCCGAATGTAGGCCATCAATAATTTCTTTTCGAGCCAGCTCCCTATCGCGTGTTTGCTGCCTGCGTTCATCGCTCTTATAACTGCGCTTCCCAATTAACTTGCGTGCAACCAGGGCCGGATAGCCTTCGAAGACAATCCGGTTGTCATTGGTGGGACGACACGGCAGAATACTTACCTCTGATTTTAGCAGGCGGGTGGCGCCCTCAAAAAACATTTTTCCTACGGGCACGCGGTACATCATCATTGGGCTGCGAGCGTGCGCCAGGATATCGACGGACCTCAAATGCTGCTTATCGCCTGCCGGTCTACCCTCCTGGTAACGCGTCAAGAGCGCTTCAAACTGCTTTCTCTCCATAGAGGCAATGATTTGCATGTAATCTACCCAATTCTGAGGCCATCCGAGATTTTCAATAAGTTTGCGCGGTTGCCCAAAAGGGAAGTCCAGCCCGGCCAGCCAGGGGCCGTCTGTGTGGAGAAAACTTTCAAAGTCTTCAAAACCGGTGAGACTCAGAAAACCCTCTACGCGTAGAAGATCGTCGTGAAGCTCGCATGCGGCGCTAGTGATAGGTTTCCTGCGAGAGGGGATGCTGGTGAAATCAAGGCCATAGATTCTCACAAATTGCTGCCTTACAATTGTGCCATCACGCCTTTGCTGATGGCACGCAGCGTGGCAAATACCCCCGTCCCCGCGGATGCGATGGCTTCAAAGCTGGGGACGCGCCGCCGGTTGAGGTAGCGTTCGAGAACAGGAACAGGTAACGCAGAGGGCATATCACGTTTATTCCATTGCATGACAAAAGGGAATTGACCCAGGTCTTTGCCAAGCCGGCGCAAATTCACCTCCAGTTCGCGAATGCTCTGTACGTTCTCCTCGAACTTCTCGGCCTGCGAGTCCACGACGAAGACGATCCCATCAGCCCCATTCAGCACGGCCAGGCGTGTGCGCTCGTAAAGGATCTGGCCGGGAACAGTATACAGGTGAAAACGCGTGCGGAATCCATGTACGGTTCCCAGGTCGAGCGGCAAAAAGTCGAAGAAAAGCGTTCGCTCTGTCTCGGTGGCAATGGAAAGCATCTCGCCACGCGCGTTGGGATTAATGCTCCTGTATACATACTGCAAGTTTGTCGTCTTCCCGCAATAGCCAATGCCATAATAGACGATCTTGCAGTGGATCTCATGAGACGCGATATTAATGAGCGCCATATACCTGATACCTCTAATCCCGGAAGAGCAGATCAATGGTGTCTTCAACCGAAGAGCGGAACTGAATATTGAGAACAGAGGACTTCTGGCGCACAGTATCTGCCCGCACACGCTCCAGGATATGCGCGAGCTCGTCTGATGTTTTTTTAGAGAGTACTTTGACCAGTCCTATATGGGTGAGTTTGTCAAAGACGATGACGAGCAGCCATTGTTCTTCGACCATCGTCGTATAAATGTTCTCGTGGACACCCTGCTGAAAAATGGTGCGGAAGTCTTTTTCGCCCAGCAGTTCGGCGATATGCCGCGAGGAGGAGAATGCCCCTGCCAGTAATGCTCCCAGAGAGGTTGCATTACGCTTGGTGCTTGTCCCCTGATTGGCAATCACCTGGCCACTCTTGTCAAGCAGCATGACAGAGGTTGCGCTGGTGTCGTTCATAAGTTTGTTTAATGCGGTTGAGATAATAGCAAGTTCGCGATCCGAGATGATAAGATTGGTTAACTGTTCCATGTACGCGTCCTCTATGTACACGCCCGTCTAAGAGTTCATCAATCATGCCAGGAATAGATTATGCGATATCAAGTGCTTCAAGAATTTCATTCCGGCTGGCCTTGACCATGTGCCGCACGCGGCCAATGCTGGCCGCATTATCGAAAAGTGTCACCATTAAAGCAAAATCTCCCAGAGGTTCCGCGCTCACTAATCCATGCTCGTACTCCATCAGGGTGCCAATCACGCTGCCGCGCGCAATCTCCTGGCCCAGGGCTTCCGCGGTATTCAGGCCGGTGGTCATAATGGCACCGACTGCCTCCATATCCTCTTTGCCATCACGGGTCAGGCCTTCGATCAATAAACCATCACGTCCCACCAGGACAGCGAGCCGCACACCTGGTATTGAGAGAAAGCGGCTCAGCGTTTGTTTCAGATCAACCATTTTTTCCTCCGCGAGCACCGGGTTTAAGTATTGTAGAGTCTTCATGGACTTCTCCATTCTAACCGATGCATATGGTCGGCGCAACAAGATGGGATATCTTGGCTAATGCTCCTCTCACCAATGCGATAAGGCAGCTTTCGCAAAGCTTGCTGTATTAACACCCTGGTACAAACAAACAGAGCCTTTGCGCCTGGATAGATTTTAGTGCGAAAGGTGCCCTCTGATTCAGAGAACGATGCAGAGGGGGAATATATGCGTGTATCAAGAAGCGGTTGCCTGCACGCATATATTGTTGATCTTCCCTTGCCAGTCTGCCAACAGGCCATCAATCATTTACCCATGTTTGACACCATAGTTCGGTGCCTCTTTAGTCACCATTACATCGTGCGGGTGGCTCTCGCGCAATCCGGCGCTCGTAATGCGCACGAAGCGCGTTTTCTCCTGCATCTCGGCAATGGTGGTACAGCCGGCGTAACCCATTGATTGGCGCAGACCACCTACCAGTTGATAGACTAGAGGCCCCAACATACCCTTGTATGGAACACGCCCCTCGACGCCTTCAGCAATCAGGCTCGACTCGCCAGCAATATCGGCCTGGAAGTAACGGTCTTTGCTATAACTGCGCTGCTTCATGGCCGCAATTGAACCCATGCCCCGGTAGTCTTTGAAACGCTCGCCATGCGAAATGATGAGTTCGCCTGGGCTTTCATCGACGCCAGCCAGCAAACTGCCCAGCATGACCGAGTCGGCGCCGGCTGCAACCGCCTTAGCAATGTCGCCCGAATACTGTATGCCGCCATCACCTACAACGGGCACGCTATATTGCCGGGCGACGCGAGCGCACTCGTAGATCGCGGTAACCTGCGGCATGCCAACCCCCGCTATAACGCGCGTCGTACAAATCGACCCGGCCCCAATCCCAACTTTGACGGCGTCCACACCCGCCTGGATCAATGCTTCGGTCGCCTCAGCGGTTACCACGTTACCCGCCATCAATTGTACCTGCCTGCCGAACCGTTTTTTCACCTGCGCTACCGTCTCAATTACCATCCAGGAGTGCGCATGTGAGGTATCCACCACCAGTACATCGACGCCCTCCTCGATCAATGCCTCACAACGCTTTTCGGTATCCGGCCCGACTCCAACGGCTGCACCGACCCGCAGACGACCATATTCATCCTTGGCCGCGTTGGGATAGAGGATTTTCTTCTGGATATCCTTCATGGTTATCAGCCCCTTGAGCATCCCATGCTCATCCACAACCGGCAGCTTTTCAATCTTATAGCGATGCAGGCTATCGCGTGCCTGTTCCAATGTCGTCCCGACGGGCACTGTAATCAGATGGTCCCGCGTCATCAGTTCTACGACGGGTCGATCAAAACGAGTTTCAAAGCGAATATCGCGATTAGTGAGAATGCCGACGAGCTTGCCCTGCTCGGTAATCGGAATGCCAGAGATATGATAACGCTTCATCACATCCAGCGCCTCGCTGAGAAGAGCGTTTGGTTCCAGAGTGATGGGGTCGGTAATCATGCCCGACTCCGAACGTTTGACTTTATCAACTTCCTGTGCCTGATCTTCAATGGATAAATTGCGATGGATAATGCCGATGCCGCCCTCGCGCGCCAGGGCGATAGCCAGGCGCGCCTCGGTAACGGTGTCCATGGCCGCACTGACGATGGGAATGTTAATGGTGATAGTTCGGGTCAGGCGCGTCTCAGTAGAGACATCGCGCGGCAGTACCGACGAAGCAGCCGGTATAATCAATACGTCATCGAATGTTAGACCTTCCAGCGCAAACTTGTCGCCGAATGCGTGATGATTTTGATTCAGCTTCTGTACAGGTGCCGGGGACACCATTTCAACCTCCTTATAAAAACGCCCAGCACACACGATACAACGTGGGCCGGGCCCCTACCATCACATGTGAATGATCTGGATGGGTATCTCTCAACTGCTATGAATTACAAATACGCTCTACGAAGACGAAGCATAAGATACATCGCATACATACGAGAAGAGATGTTATTGAATAGTGCCAGGGCTGGGAGGATTCCCCTCTCGGTCCTATGGAACATTTCTGTTTTCAGTAGTGTAACACTTGAGGATGAACCACGTCAAATCAATGGGGGAAATGAAGATGAGAACGCATGTAAAGGGCCAGCAACTGTCTCGTCAACCAGTTACCAGCCCTTTATATGCTCTACTCAGGAAGGTGATAAGATACCGCCATCACACACTTATAGGCTTCTACGCGAGCGCATCCCCATAAAGAGGTTGTAGAGCAGTACTATCACTGCCGCGATCAGTAGCAGGTGTATCAGGAAGCTGGATACATGCAGGACAACAAATCCAATCAGCCACAATACTACCAGAATGACAACAATTGCCCATAACAGACCAACCATTGCTCTTTCTCCTTTACTCTCTTGTCTACTAACACTTTGATAATCGCCCGGCCCTTCCCCTTGCTCATCTCAAAGAGAAAGACCGCTCTATTCGCTACAATAGTCACGTATCAAACCTAAAAGAAGTTTTAGATCACCTGCAATTCATCAAGCGCTGAGTAAAAATACTGACACGAGTGGAGACTTGTCATCCGAAGAGAACTGCTGTACTGTATTGTATAAGGCAGGATATTCCTATTTTTTTATGTCATGTGAAGGAGTACATGTTCATGTCTGCTGACACGCAGATAACGGCTCAAATGGCCGGAGGTCCCACTCCAGAGGGGCTTGTATCGAGCGATGAAGCCATTATCGTTGATAAACTCACGAAAACGTACGGCTCTTATAAAGTCGTTGATCAACTACAATTCGCAGTGCGCAGGGGAGAAGTCTTCGCTTTATTGGGGCCGAATGGCGCGGGCAAGACAACTACCGTTGAAACGCTTGAGGGCTACCGTGTTCCCAATGGAGGCAGTGTACGCGTGTTGGGGCTTGATCCCATTCGCGATGCGAAAGCTCTTAAACCGCAGATCGGTGTAATGCTGCAACAGGATGGCTTGTATACGGGCCTCACCGCCCGCGAAGTGCTGCATCTTTTTGCAGGATATTACCGCCATCCGCAAAACATCGATGCGCTATTGGAACGAGTCGGCCTCAGTGCTGCCGCGAAAACGCGCTGCCGGCGACTTTCGGGTGGTCAGAAACGCCGCCTGGCTCTGGCCGTTGCCCTGGTGGGCAATCCATTGCTGGTCTTCCTGGATGAACCCACCTCGGGTATGGACCCGCAGGCACGGCTGGCGACCTGGGAAATCATCCGTGACCTGAAGCGCAATGGGACAACCATCTTATTGACCACGCACCTGATGGATGAAGCCGAACGTCTATCCGACCGGGTTGCTATCATCGACCATGGGCGCTTGATCGCCATGGATACACCGGACGGGTTGACAGGGGCTCAGAATGCCAATGTTGTACGCTTCATTGCTCGCGCCGGTCTGGATTGCGCGAAACTGGCCGCATTGCCATCAGCAAGCAAAGCGGAAGAAGTGCGCCCCGGCAGCTATGTAATCGAAACCACGGCGGCTCCGTCGCTTATAGTGGAACTGGCAGTGTGGCTGCGAGACGAGGGTATTACGCTCTCCGAGCTACGTGTAGGCCACGGTTCTCTTGAGGACCTGTTCCTGCGTCTCACAGGCGCGGAAGTGCGAGAATAGCGAGAACAAACCAATGACGACACGTGCTATAGAGCAGACAAAAGTTACACCTGAATCAAAGGCGGCGCCGTTCGCTCAACAGGTCTGGGCACAGACACAGGTCGAATTGCTCATGACATTGCGGCGCGGCGAAAGTGTCTTAATTACACTGATCGTGCCGGTAATATTGCTCATCTTCTTTACATCGCTCAATATTGTGCCGGCCACGAACGAAAAGGCGGTAGATTTCCTGCTGCCTGGCATGCTGGCTTTAGCGGTCATGGCAACGGGTATGGTCAGCCTTGGCATCGCTACCGCGTATGAACGCTATTATGGGGTGCTCAAACGCCTGGGCAGTTCGCCATTACCGCGCAGTGGGCTGATCATTGCCAAAGTGATTTCCGTGCTGGCGCTGGAAGTGATCCAGGTCGTCGTGCTGGTGGGAGTCGCCGTGCTCTTCTACGGCTGGCGGCCAGTTGGATCGCCTCTCCTGGCGCTACTTGTGATGGCTATAGGCACGATCACTTTTTCGGCATTAGGACTTGCAATGGCCGGCGCACTGCGGGCTGAAGCAACGTTGGCAGGCGCAAATGCGCTCTACCTACTTTTCTTGCTGCTCGGTGGCGGCATTCTACCGTTGAGCCATTTGCCTGCGCCATTGGCAGCATTCGCTCAGATTCTCCCTGCTGCCGCGCTTACTCAGGCGCTACAGGCATCATTAACGAATGACGTGGCTTTTCCGAGTTTCGCGTTGACCATCCTGCTAGCCTGGGCGATTGTTATTCTGCTGATCGCTATAAAAACATTCCGCTGGGAATAATGGCCGGAACTGTTCACGATCTGGTAGGAACAGCAGACCAGTGCCATTCCTGGGAACACGTATAGTCAAGCACCGCAGTTTGTCCGCCAGTATCGATATAACTGACGATGAACTGCGGTTGGTTGGAACGCTGCAAATGACCGTTTTTGTCCGGCAGCATGACCGAGATACCATCCTGAACAGATACATGTGCAATCGAATCGCTATAGGTCGCGACCTGGCTTACGATGATGGTCACAGTAAAACTAACCGTCTTATGCTGCAAGTCCAGGCCCATCAGCAGCGGAATGATCGTATCGGTTGTATTGCGAAACGGGTCATGGAATGAGACGTTCGTCTTATAGGGATAATCCGGCGGCGCGTGAGATAATGCAAAGGCCTCGATACACAGATCATATTTATGCCCGCTATTAGGCATACGTTGCAGGTGATTCACAGGCCCCTGTGACACATGTGATTGGAAAAACGAAGAGTTATTCAGGCGTAATCGAATGAGCAACAGGCTCGCCGCAACTACAATCACCACTAGAACTAGCAAAACCCAGCGTTTCATTTGTGCGCCTCCCATACTCAAAGGTAGTCGACGGCTCTTCTTTAAGCAGAAGTAACAAAAGTATGCCCTACTCTTCTCATACAATCTGGCTACGGGCCAGTCCAGCTAAAGGCTCAGGAAGATGCAAGCCTGTCCACTTTCACCAGGGGCTACTCCAAAAGGACTGGCAGTTATTTGGAATGGGAGGGCGTTGTGTAAGCCTGTTCCTCATCCTCAGCTGCCAATTCCATGACATCATCCGACTGCCGCATTTGCAATTGTACTATAGTCACAAGGAACATCAGGAGAATGAGGACATGCATTGCAGTACACCAGGCACAAATTGTGTGCAGGCGTACAATTTCTACATAAACCAGGTAGAGGACGGTCAGCATGCCAACCAGCGCCCAGGCAAACTGCGCCACAGCTATCCAGCGGCGCTCCGTCCCTTGATAGAGAGCGTGTATTGCTAAAAAGGCGCTCAGTAACGACCATGCCAGACCAGGAACAGTGATAGGTATAGATGTACCAGGAATAACGGAAAAGGGGCTGGAAAGTACTTTCGCACAATCGACTACGCCGCTGGCAGAGCAGACAAGGGGAACATTCTCATAATGGACAGTTGTCAGGTAAATGGATATACCTATCCCTAGGACTGAGCAGAGCAAGAGAAACAACTGTGTCTTCGAACCTTGTAATATCTTCATCGCAGCCTCTTTGGCATACCTCCAGCATCTTGTATCATGAAATTTTTGTGTTATGAATAGCATACTTTCGATCAACAGCAGTGTCAATAGGTTTGGAAGATTTGAAAGTCAAACAGCACTAGAGGAGAGGCTAATAAATGTAGCCTCTCCTCTAGTGCTACTTCAAAGATGATCTTTAGTCAACAACAGGGGTAACTTTCTCCGAGAAATGGCACGCGGCGAAGTGTTCACGCCCCTCCTTCGCCTCAAAAGGTGGTTCGACTTCGCGGCAGATAGACTGCGCCATCGGGCAACGCGTGTGAAAACGGCAACCGGAGGGAATTCTGATCGGACTGGGCAGATCACCACTGAGGATGATGCGCTGGCGGCGTTTTTCTATTTGCGGATCAGGGATAGGTATTGCTGAGAGAAGCGCTTTGGTATAGGGATGCTTGGGGGCGGAATAGAGTTCATCGCGATCCGCCAGTTCAACGATCTTGCCCAGGTACATTACCGCGATACGGTCCGCGACATGACGCACAACGCTCAAATCATGTGAAACGAAGAGATAAGTCAGATTGAACTGCTGCTGCAGGCGCTGTAGCAAGTTGAGCACCTGCGCGCGAACCGAGACATCGAGCGCGGATACCGGCTCATCGGCGATAACAAATTCCGGGTTGATCGAGAGCGCGCGAGCGACGGCGATACGCTGGCGCTGTCCTCCACTGAACTCATGGGGATAACGGTCAATATATTCTGGGCGCAGGCCCACGACCTTTAGCAATTCAAGGGTACGCTCGCGAATTTCGTCATTTGAACCGACGTGGTAGATATGCATTGGTTCCGCGATGAGTGATCCAATCGTAAAACGTGGATTGAGTGAAGCGAAAGGGTCCTGAAAAATCATCTGCACGCGCTGGCGCATCTGCCTGAGTGGCTCACCCCCTAATTTCGCCAGGTCCTTATTGTCAAAGAGTATCTCACCCGAAGTTGGTTTATAGAGCCGCACGATAGTACGTCCGATGGTAGTTTTTCCCGAACCGCTCTCACCCACCAGCCCCAATGTCTGCCCGCGTTCAATGGTAAAAGAGACACCATCAACCGCCCGGACATAGCCGACCACCCTTTGCAACACAATGCCCCTTGTCAGGGGAAAATGCATTTTGAGATCGCGTATGTCGACCAGGGTTTTACTGCCTACAAGCGTATCTACCATCTAGTTTTCCTCCATGGTCTTTAAAGTTGTCGCGGCAGCAGCACTAATAGCGGCCTGTTGAGCTTCGAACCTGGCCTTGCGGCGTCTTTCCGCGTAGGCCTGCTCCTTAGGATCGGTCACATCCACCCAGCAAGCCTTGATGTGAGCGGAACTGCCTGCTACCGGGTCGAGCGGCGGCATAGTACGACAAATAGAGCGAGCAAAAGCGCAGCGAGGCATGAACGGGCAACCGGGAGGCGGTTTTAGTAGATCGGGTGGAGCGCCTTCGATAGTCCTTAACTGAGCATGCCGTTCTTCATCAAGACGAGGCACTGAGGAAAGCAATCCCAGGGTATACGGATGACGAGGATTGGCAAATAATTCATCCGTAGGAGCCGTCTCAACGACCTTACCGGCGTACATCACTACTACACGGTCGGTCATACCCGCAACAACACCTAGATCATGTGTAATCAGGATCACCGCGGTTCCAAACTCTTTACAGACCCCATTGATCAATTCAAGTATCTGCGCCTGCACTGTGACGTCCAGAGCAGTGGTAGGTTCATCAGCGATCAAAAGTTTTGGGTTGCAGGCCAGAGCCATCGCAATCATAACACGCTGTCGCATTCCCCCACTGAACTGGTGCGGAAACGAATTGGCACGTTCGGCTGCTGCCGGAATACCGACCTGCTCTAACAAAGAAACAGCTCTCTTCAGAGCTTCGGACCTACTTAATTTTAGGTGAATGCCCAGCCCTTCTGCAATTTGCTTCCCTACGGTCATCGTTGGATTGAGGCAGGTCATCGGATCTTGAAAGATCATGCCTATTTTGCCACCCCGTACTCTTCGCATCGCACTTTCTGGCAAGTCAAGCAGGTCCTGGTCTTCAAAGATCACACTTCCCCCAGCGTATTCGGCCGGAGGTTGGGGAAGCAAGCGCATAATGGAGAGAGCTGTAACACTTTTGCCACAACCGCTCTCTCCCACCACGCCTATGCGCTCGCCCGGCTTGACCGAAAAACTGACCCCATCTACCGCTCGTACGCGGCCGGCCCTTACCTTGAAGTAAGTTTTCAGGTCCTGTACTTCTAGCAGATACTCTCCCAAAGTCGTAACTCCTTTTCCCTTCATCTTGCTCGAATGTCGTAGCGATAATCAAGAGAAGTATTCTTACAACATTCCCACGATATGCGGCAAAGACGAGCAGATATCATCCACGCCAATTTAACGTTCCGTCATGTAGGGATCAAGGGCATCGCGCAGGCCATCGCCCACCAGGTTAAAGCTGAGTACCGTAATGAAGATGAGTAGCCCTGGAAAAAAGATGAGCCAGGGGTCTGCATCAAAAAAGGAATTGCCGGTGCCAATCATACTACCCCAGCTTGCAGTTGGCGGTTGAATACCAAATCCGAAGTAGCTCAGAATCGATTCTAGAATGATATTTGTACCGACTAGCAGAGTTGCATTGACAATGATCGGCCCGGCCGCATTGGGCAGAATATGACGGAACATCAAGCGGAGATTTTTCGCTCCTATTGTACGCGAGGCCAGGACAAATTCCCTCTCCTTTAGTGCGAGGTATTCTCCACGCACGAGACGCGCCGCATATGTCCAACCAAGCATGGCAATCAAGATGATCACACTTCTTGGAGAACCATCGGAGAAAGCTACTGAAAGCACAAACAGCAGCAGGTAGAGGGGAACTGAGAGAACAATATCCGTAAAGCGCATCAGGATGTTGTCAATAATTCCGCCATAGTAGCCTGCAAAAGCGCCAATGCCAACACCCAGGACAATAGCCATCAGCATCGACATTAAACCTACCAGAAGCGATGTCTGGCCGCCAACCATAGCACGAGCCATTTCATCACGCGCCACATCATCGGTTCCGAAAGGGTGTTGCCAGCTAGGAGGAGCCAATGAAGCGTCTGGACCCGTGAGAGGAATTTTCAAGGGGATAGCGTTCGGATTAGCGCGCCAGATATATGGACCGACGAAACAGAAGAGGAACATGCATATTAAGGCACATGCCCCAACGACCGCCGCCCGGTTGCGTATAAAGCGATCGAAGATGATACGCGCCTGGCTCCGTCGCTTCTGCACCAACTCGGTCGTCAGTTCAAGAAATGGCTCGACGTCTTCCTGTGTTTGGGAGGTACCCAGATGTTCAGAGATATCCATGGCAGTTTCCTTTCATTCAGAAGGAGTAGATGAGCAGAATCTACGAGTAACGAATGCGCGGATCCATCACTGCGTAGAGGATATCCGCTATCAAATTGAAACCAATAACAAACACAGCGCCAAGCAATAACATTGCCAGCAATACCGGATAATCACGTATCTCCAATGACTGGAAGAACAGTAAACCCATGCCAGGCCAGGCAAAAACGCCTTCAGTAATTGTAGCTCCCCCGGCCACCGAGCCAAAGTCAAGCGCGACAACGGTAATCAAGGGAATTACGGCATTGCGCAGGGCATGGCCAACCAGTTGTTTCACCGGACCGACACCTTTCGCACGAGCCGTACGCATGTAGTCTTGTTTGACGACCTCGATCATGCTGGAGCGCATATAGCGACTCCAACCCGCAATGAAGGTGATAGACAGGACTAGCATGGGTAGGATCAGATGCTGCAGGTGATCAATAAACGCGTCGAAAGGATCAAGGTTATACCCAAGCGTTTCCATCCCCGAGGTGGGAAGCCAGTGCAATAAGACTCCGAAGATATACTGGGCAAAAAGGCCAAAGAGAAAAATCGGGGTGCAAATGCCAATGTAGGAAATGACCGTGAGAGTATAGTCGGTGATCGTGCCCTGACGCACAGCTGAGATGGTTCCCAGGGTGATCGCCAGAATGAGCGCCAGAGAGAGCCCGGTGATAAAGAGCTCTAGCGTTGCGGGGAACCGCTCCTGAAGAACTTCTGATACAGGCTGGTTCGTACCGAAGGAGAACCCGAAATTTCCGGTTAAGGCATTCCCCAACCATTTCAGGTACTGGATAGGTATCGGATCATCCAGCCCAAAACGAGCGCGCATCGCGGCCCTGCTGGCAGGGCTCAAATGGGGATTAAACAGCACCTGATCCGGACCACCAGGCATCAGATGAATCAACGTGAACATGAAGATAGAGACCAGGAACAATAACGGAATCGCCTGCAAGATGCGCCTGATGATATATCGTCCCATAAGCACCTCCAAAGGATAGAAGACAAGGACGGGAAACGTTTGTAATAGTTTACCATATCTCTATATGTTAACGTCAATACTCCGCACGCTACATTACAGCTCTTCTCTGGAGAGCAGCCAGGCAGAAAAGAAAGCTCACCGATTACAATTGCTCCGGTTGAATACCTTGAAAGTATCCAACCGGAGTGCAGTAACATTCAACGAACAGGCATCAACCATAATAGTGGTGCATTTACTACTAACAATGACCACCCGCACAGGCCCATAGCCAGACCTGGTTGTCTTCCTGGGCGCCCATCGGGCCCGGATCGTAGTTGATGGCGGTCACCTTGTGCATCGCGATGTCCGTTGGCGAATACAGGGTGATGAACGGGAAGTCCGTCAGGTAAATCTGGTGAATCTGGTCGAAGACCTGCTGCCGCTGTGCCGCATTGGCCGTCGACTGCTCCTGGATGAAGAGCTGATCCAGCTGGTGGTTGCAGTAGAAGTCAATGTTGAAGCCCGCGGGCGGGAACTGGTTGCAGGCAAACAACGCCGAGTCATCTGCATCGTAGGTGAACGAGTCCTCGAACTCCGCAATGTCATAGACCCCTGGCTTGCCATCGGTCAGGAACGTGCCAAAGAACGTGCTGGCCGGGTAGTTCTGGATGTCAATCTTGATGCCAATGGCCTGGAAGTTCTGTTGGATGATCAACTCGTCGTCGGCACGCCAGTAGTTGTTGGCCGTCGTCGAATACTTGAACTCCAACGTCTTGCCGCCCTTATGCCGGTAGCCATCGGAGCCCATAATCCAGCCATCTTGCGTCAACAGATTGCCTGCTGCCGTGGGATCAAATGGCGGACAGGGCGCATTGGCCTGGTAGCCCGGATTGTAACTCTTGCCATGATCGGTACACAAGGGCACCGCCTCGCCACGACGCGCGGTGACGATCAGGGCCTGGTGATCAATAGCCATGGCCATGGCTTTGCGTACTGCGACATCGGTACCCAGGATGGGGTTGTGGAAATCGAAGTACATGGCCTCGAAGTTGGAGGAGTTGGGATTGGAGGTCAGCTTGTAGTTGCTCAACGCCTGGTAGGCCGCCACCTTGGTCACATCCAGGAACCACGACGAAGTGATCGAGCCGGCTTGCAGGTCCTTGAGGATGGTATTCTGGTCGGTGACGATACGGAAGACGATACTATCCAGGTACGGATAGCCCTGTGCCGCCTGATAATAATCGGGGTTGCGCACCACGGTGTAGTGGTCGCCCGGCTTGCTCTCGCTCATCTTGAATGGGCCACTGGTCACTGTGGGATCCAGGTTATCCGAGGTGGTCTGAATCTTGTCGGGGGCCACTGAGCTAAAATGATGAGCCGGCAGTGGAGATGTCAAGCCATCGGCCCACACCGACAGGAACGGGGAGAAGGCCTGTTTGAGATGGAAGGTGATGGTCAGGTTGTCCGAGGAGATATCCGCGCTCGTGATCAGGTTGTAACCGACAGTGCTGGCGGCCGGGAACTTGCCACTGGTCCATAGCTTCCACGTGTAGTCAACATCGCGGGCGTCCTCGGGCTGGCCATCGGACCACTTGAGGCCGGGGCGCAGGTGGAACGTCCAGGTCTTCAGATCAGCACTGATGCCTCCATTGGCCTCGGTAGGAATTTCCGTGACCAGGCCGGGATGCAGATTGCCCTGAGCATCGCCATAGAACAGCGGGGCATAGATCGCCTGGTCAACGATATCCGAGAAGGTCTCCGAAGAAGCATTGGGGATAAGTGAATCAGGCTCTTCGTACAGATCATCGGTCCAGGTACCACCCTTGGTGATGGTTCCGCCGTTGCCGCTGCCATTGCCATTGTTATTGGTGCTGGGGGCACCACAGGCGCTCAGCAAGAGGATCAGCACCGACAGGACGGAAAAGGACATCAGAAGAAAACGCGGTTGGGGTTTCTTAAGCATTGTGTCCTCCTAGAGTAAAAATAACATTGAGGTAATTGACTCCCGATAGCCGGGAGCCATCCGTCACAGTTTCGAGATAGCCGCCTTCCATTCTATCCAGAAAAAGTGCGGTAATAACACAAATCCACTTGAAGATAGACAAGGGATTACGTTACGTACTTAACTATACGTCATTTCTCAGAGACTTCTCACAACAATCGCTGTTTATTAGGAGTGTTGGTGGATACGGTTGCTTACGTGTCGTTACTTAGGGCTGTTCCACTTCTTCAGCGTCGGCGGGAATTGAGCGCTTGCGGTTAAACCTGATCACATCCGTAATGAATGGATTGATTACTCCTATCAAAAAAGAAATGATGCTGGCAATGAGGACAATCACACCGAGAGCCACAAAAAGCCCTTCCGAGGATGCAGGTCCGGTATTGAGGACAATACCAATTGCGACGAGGACGATACCGATGAATAACAAAACAAGCCCACGCCAGGTATATTTTTTCCTCTTCGCCCGTTCAGCTCTATCCAGAGCCTCAGCCCTCAATACGATATCTTCGTCTCTTTGTTCTGCCATTGAAATGTCCCCTTTCCATATCAGCACACGAATAGCGCCTTCACCGCTATAGATAGCCAGAGATCAGCATCGCCTACTTGTTATTATTATATGGAAAGAAGGCAGAGAAATGTAAGTGTTTATCAGGTTTCTGAGATACGCTCTGATAAATCTTCTCAATCAAGAGGAATAAGAACACCAGCAATTTTCACGGGTACTTAAATATATATCTCTTGACCGGTATTTATGAATGTGGGAACGTCCCCGACAGGAATTGAACCTGCGCGCCTGGTTCCGGAGACCAGTGCTCTATCCACTGAGCTACGGGGACTTCACCACGATTATATCATAGAAAGTCAACTTCCCTCTTCAATCTGCACCTGCCGCAGGAATTGAGCGAGTTGCTGCTTACCGGCCTGCTCAGCATCCTCAGCATTTCCTCTCAAAATCTGACATCCACTCATAACTCGGGGTGCAGGGGGTTCACCCCTGCCGGGGTGCGGGGTGTCCCCGCTTGCTTCCCCTCCCGTCCTGACGGGCCGGAGGCCCGCTGAAAGAATTATGAGTGGATGGCAGTCAAAATATATTGACAGCCAGCGCTCTTGCCTGCTATTCTTAGCACCGATGAGATTATGTCGGAGGGCTTTGGACAATGGAGCCAAAAACACAATTTCGCAACCCGGGCCTAGCAGCGTCACAGGCCCAGTCACTGTACCAACTCTCGCAGCAACAAACTCTACCGCAGGTCAGCATCACTGCGCCACCAACTCCCATGAATTCAGACGAGCCGCATATTGATACATCCATCACGCCCGTGCAGTCGATGCAAAAAAAGAAACTCTCGCGCATCGTGGCCATCACCTTGACGCTCCTTCTGGTCATGGCAATTTTCTTCGTCTGGGAGGATCCTTCATTACTCAATACTTCCACGAGCAGTTCGCAACAGAATAGTGTTGGCATCGGTTCAAGCGCCGGAGCTAACGCTAATTCGTCTACCGGTAGCGAAGACATTCAGGTCTATGTGACCGGCGCCGTCAAACATCCAGGAGTCTATATATTGCCGGGGGATGCGCGTATTTTCCAACTACTGCAAGCCGCCGGAGGCGCTTTGCCGGACGCAAACCTCGTCGCGCTCAACCTGGCCGCAAAATTAAGCGACGGCGAGGAAGTATACGTAGTAGCCATTGGGGAAATACCGCCATCTTATGTGGGTGGAGTCCCTCAACCGGGCGCGAGCGCAACTCCAGGCGCAGGCTCGGGGCAACTGGTCAATATCAATACAGCCAGTGTGGACGACCTGCGCACGTACCTGCACGTAAGTAGCACAACAGCACAGGCCATTGTGAATTACCGCCAGCAGCATGGACCCTACACTTCTGTCGATCAATTGCTGCAGGTCATTAGCAAGTCAATTTACGACCGGATTAAGAATATGGTAACGGTCTAGGAGAGCAACAAAAAGTCACATTACCCGGCAATGCATCAATTAGAATTTCCGTGAATTGGCGGTAACAAGCGGTGGAAAGCAGCAAAAAAGTCGAAATAGACCTCCACGGACTAGTACTGGTAGTGGTAGCAGCCTCATGGCTGGCAGGCATTGTACTCGGCGACTGGATAAATCTTCCTGTATGGATTTCATTGATAGGCGCTCTCGCCTCTCTAATCTGCGTGATCCTCTTCTGGCGCAGCGATCGCGGGTTATTGCTGGCATTGATCACGCTGTGGCTCATGCTTGGTGCCTGGCGCTATGCGATTGTCTCACCGGTTGGTGATCCCCAGGCTATCAGCACTTTCATTGGACAAAAAAAGCTCGAAGTGCAGGGAACAGTAGCCGACGAACCAACGTTGGAGGCCCGCAGCCGGTTGTTAACCGTCGCAGTATCCAGCGTCAGCACCGACAGCGGATCATCCTGGCAGGATGCGCACGGTCAAATTGATGTCATGATGCTGGGTTCATACATTGACAATCCTTATGGGCCAAATTATGGCGATGCCGTCGAACTCAAAGGCAAACTTGACCCTCCATCTCCACACAGTCCGCCCGAAATTTTCGCCAGCATGGCCTTTCCAGCGTTAACCGTGAATGCAAGCGGGGGCAATCCTATTATCGCCGCCCTCTTTCAATTGCGCACGCAGTTCGCCATTATCATCGAGCGATCGCTCCCACCGCCTCTGGCGGCCCTGCTTATCGCAATCCTGCTCAGCCTGCGCACACCCGCGCTCATCCCCTTGATTCCATATTTCAACGAGACGGGCACAGCACATCTGATCGCGCCATCAGGCTTCAAAGTAACTATTCTCGCGGGTCTCGTTTCGGCTAGCGCCAGATGGCTATATTATAAAGAACATGATAAACAGACCAGATTGCTACCCGCCCAAAAACGCCGTGACTGGAGGCGCTGGCTGGCAACGATGCTTGTTGGACTGAACATCGCTGTATACACCGTTTTGAGTGGCGCAGGACCGGCAGCAATACGAGCAGGCATTATGGGCATTTTGCTGGTGATCGCCCCGCGCATCGGACGCATTTATAACTTCTATACCGCCATAGCCCTCGCGGCTTTTCTTATGAGCATGGTCGATCCTTTTATATTATGGGATGCAGGTTTTCAGCTTTCTTTTCTGGGTACGCTGGGCATCGTCATGCTCACTCCATTCTTCCTGCGCTTTTTCCGTTCCCTGGAACGATTCCCTTTCGGGCATATTGTCGCCGAAATTAGCGCCGTTACGCTGGCTGCGCAGTGCGCGACCTGGCCAATTATTGCAATTACCTTCTCTCAGGTCTCCTTTATCGCGCCTCTGGCCAATCTATTATCGGTCCCTTTGCTGGGAATTTTGATCCCGCCTGGCTTCCTGATTTGCGCCAGCGGATTTTTCTCCACACAAATTAGCATTCTCTTCGGCTGGATTATCCAGCCATTACTACTGTTTTTGAGTAAAATCATTCCCTGGCTCGCCAGCACTCCAGGAGCATTTTTATCCGTTAATAACACGGTCAGTGCTCCGGTCGCCTGGGGGTATTACGTCTTGTTGAGTCTCGTAGTAATTATTCTCTTTCGCCTCTGGCCGGAAACTATGCAAACGCGCACAGCTAACAAAGCACCCCCGTTGTTTTCATATCGCACTTGGCGTATTCTACAAATCAGCGCTGCGCTCATCATCGTACTGGCAACCGGCATATCAGTCCACGCGGCACATCCAGGTGGACGATTGATGATTACTTTTCTTCATGTCGGGCCGGCAGGACAACCCGCGCAAGGAGAATCTATTCTCATCCAAACACCTGATGGCAAAACAGTATTAATAGATGGCGGCATGGACGCGGTTTCTTTATCGCAACAACTTTACAACACGCTTCCTCTCTGGCAGCGTTCGCTCGACGCTGTCATTTTGACGGCGCCACGCGAAGATCATTTAGCCGGTTTGCAGGATGTTGTGACTCGTTACCAGATCGAAGAGGTTATCGACGCAGGAATGCTACATCCTAATGTCAGCTATGCGCTCTGGCGACGCTCTATTAGTGACCGGGGTCTTAGCTACATGCAGGCCCGGCAACATATCACCATTTCGATAGGCTCGCAGGTGCTTTTGCAGGTACTCTGGCCGCCGTCGCCGCTGCATAAAAGTAGCGACGAAGAACTGGATAACAGCCTGGTCATGCGGCTTGTTGCTCCTGGCTTCCAGATGCTATTGTTGGGCGTGGCTGCGCTTAGCAAATACGCGCTGAACGGCTTAGCCTCCACGCTCGATCCCAGCCTTTTACAGGCTAATGTGGTTCAGGTTGTGGGAGAAGCAGGCAAATCTTTCCCGGCTTCATTGAGCAGCATTTTACAAATGGCTCACCCATCCTTGTTGGTAATCACACCGGCTATGTTAAGCGCAAAGTCACGGAAGGCCGGACAAAGCTCGGTTATCACTCCCGCGCCATTCGCGGGCGCTACGTGGCGGGTGATACAGACGGCACAATTAGATCATGTAGAGATCAGTAGTAGTGGTAATGAATGGAATTTAAGTTAAAAATCCATTGCAATAGCTTGTCCTATGTGCTATGATACTCAACAATGCGATAATTTTAAGTTTGCTTGACGAAGATACTGGCTAAACGAGAAGGGAAAAGAGTATGATAACTTGCGAACGATGCGGGAAAGAGATGCCAGACAATATAGCTATCTGCCCTTCGTGTGGAACGATCACCTCGTCGATGTTGGGCAGATCCCAACAACCGACAAACCATGGGCCCTATCCGATGGACGGGCTGGCCATACCGGATTATGGCCAGGGCTATCCAGCACAGCCCGGCTATATGCAGCCTCCCCAGCCGGCATATCCCCCTCCACAGCCTGGCTATATGCAGCCTCCCCAACCAAATTTTGGATATGGGCAATCCTATGGCCAGCCACCTTTTCCCGGCTCGGTCAATGTGAATATTGTCAACACTCCGATCGCCCAGCCACTTGTTGGAGTCAATGTTGTAACTACATCCAGCTCGAGCAACTCCGCGGTACTGGTCGAAGTGCTACTCTCAATCTTCCTCGGTATCTACGGCGTGGGCTGGCTTATGTCGGGGGAAACAACTGTAGGGGTCGTACTACTGATCTGCAGCTTTCTCGTTTACTGGCCGGTTCTGATCGTCGGAACCATTTTGACATTGGGGATAGGTCTCCTCTGCCTCGGCCCACTGGCAGTCGGCGCTATTGTATTCAATGCCATCATGCTAAACAACGCGATCAAACGTAAGTCTAGCATCCAGATCATCACGAGCCAACCGAGATAAAACATTTGAGGCAATCAAGCATAGTGCGCGCTTTGATTGCCTCTATGGATAAGCTTCAAACTCACTTCGCGAATGCCAGCCGGCGATACTTTTCGCGTGACTCCAGCCATGCCTCGTCAGAAAGGCCCAGTTTTTCACGCAACGCCTCAGGTGATACTCCTGCTTTCAGTTGTTGCACGGCGAAGGTATCGCGCAGCAGCTGCAACGTGACACGCTTCTTGATGCCTGCCGCTTTGACTGCCCGCGCCAGGATATAGTTCAGGTTGCGATCGGTGCAGACAAATAATTCCTCGCTAGGGCGATATTTTGCGATATATTGCTTCAAGATGGTAGTAAATTGAGCAGGAAGCGCGAGCCGGCGTTCGCGATGCTGTTTGCCGGTCGCGGCAGGAAAATGCACAGTGAGTAGGGGAGCCTGGAGGTCGGAAAGGTCAATGTGCTCTAATTTCAGCCCCATGATCTCCTCTTTTTTCAAGCCCGCGTTCAGCACAAGATAGACGAGGCAATGGCAGCGCGGGTCTTGGGCAGCCGCATCCAGCAGACGCTGTACCTCATCATCAAAGAGCAGTTCCGGCAGCGGAGGCAAAGGCCGCTTGAACGCCAGGCTTGCCGAAGGGTCCTCACGAATGACGCCCTCGCGGGCCAGCCAGGAGAAGAAATTTTTCAAGAATGTGACGCGACGAGCCATCGTTTTGGGTGCAGGCGTCTGGCCCTTTGTACCAAACTGCAATTTCATGAGCCAATCGGTGAGCTGCTCCTTCGTGATACGCCCCACAGGGATATCGCGCCCGGCAAAGTCGCTGAACATTTTGAGGTCTGAGAGAAAACAGGTAACAGTGTAGTCAGATTTACCGGCTAACTGCAAAGCCTGTTGATAAGGTATGACGCAGGCTGAGAGGCTGGATTGATCCGTCAGCGGATTGGTGCGAATCAGGGGTGGAAAAGGCGTTTCTGTAGGATCAGGCGGTTCGCTGATCACTGTTGAAGTGCCGCTGAAGAGATTGGCTTGCAGAACAGTGCTATCTTCCGTGAGGATAGGCTCCGGCGAGGTCTGTCGCTGTGCATCCTTCTTCTCCATTGCGTTATCCCTCCTTAATTTTCTGCTTATCAAGGATACTTCTTCCACGTTTTTCATTATAGCAGGTTTAGCAAGCCTGTTCAAATACAAACGAGGGGTTGTTACCTGCTCTTATACGGCTCGTCTCAAACAATTAGATTTCATTCAAAAGCGTATCATCGAATGGATTTCACTAATATGAAACGGGTGAGAGCGTGGCTTCCTGCTGCCTGTATTTTTTGCCTGGCGCTGCTGGTACGCATCGTCTACAACAATACAGTTGCGGCTCATTATTACCCCTTGCATGACTCATTGTTTTACCAGACCATTGGACTCAATTTACTCAGGGAACATTGTTTTTGCCTGGAATCCCATATATCAACGGTATATCGCGCCCCTTTGTGGCCATTTATCATAGCAGGCATTTCCATAATCTTTGGGCCAGGCGACTATGTGGCGCGCATCTTTTTGTCTATCGTTGGCTCTGGCACCTGCATGCTGGTATACTTGTTTGCCAGAGATCTCTTCGGTATGCGTATTGGCATTGTGGCAGGAATTATCGCGGCAATTTACCCCGAACTTTATATCTATGATGGCTGGCTCTATACTGAATCGTTGTATATATTTCTCCTCTTCGCCCTCTGCTATACGCTCTATCGCATCCAACGCGCTCCACAGCAGACAAAGGGCCTGTGGATTGTAGCAGGCATTTTACTTGGACTGCTTTCGCTCACGCGGCCAAATGGGCTGGCAGTGATTGGATTGGTAATTCTCTGGACGCTCATTATGATCCGGATAAAGGTAGTATCGTGGAGACCTGCAGCCAGGGGAGTAATGATAACAACGGTTATTGCTCTCGTCCTCATAGCGCCCTGGACCGTCCGTAATTATCGAGATTCACATGCGTTCATTCCGGTGGCAACAGGGGATGGAACGGTACTGCTTGGCGCCTACAACAACGCTATTGTGACCACCCCTGGATATCTGGGGTCGTGGATCAACCCTCTCAAATCCGCCCCAGAGGTCACAAAACCTTTTCCTCTATACACATGCACGCCAACCTGTGAAGTCGCACGCGAAGCGACCTATAAAAAAGCAGCCATTCAATGGATTGAGAGCCACACCAGCGTTTTACCTCACCTGCTGGCGCTGCATTTCCTCAATATGTGGCAACCGGCTACCATCGAGGCCGACCTGCCGGTGGAGCGTTTCCCCAATCAACTATCTTCGCAAATCGTACTGGCAATGATGAAGACCTTTCCTATCGCAGTTTTTATACTGGCTGCTCTCGGATTGGCCGTCACCTTCTGGCGCTGGCGCGAACTCCTGTTTCTGTATTTCATCATTCTGCTCACAATTGGAGAATGCCTGATCTACTATGGCAGCGCGCGTTTTCGCGCGCCCATCGAACCTATTCTTATCCTGCTGGCATCCGGCGGCGTCTGGTGGCTGACGGCTCGCGGGCGAGGGACGCTGCGCTGGATGATCAAGAAAGTATCCCAATCAACACAAAGCGGGAATCATATGTTAAAATAACTGCAAGGGCAACAAAGAAAGGAGACAAGTTCAAGTCGCCTTGCGATTCGCTGCCGACTCTTCTGTTCGCTATGTGACTCCTTTTACGAACCGGCCTGGATCAGAAGAGCCACCTGATCCTTTTTCCTAGATATGGAAACCTTATGCCAGCCGAAAAATATAGTTTTGACCGCTTTCTCAACGTTCGTTCCGCCTATGGCGCTAGCTTCTCGCCAAACGGAAAAAGGATCAGCTTCCTTACAGACATCACCGGTGTAGCCGAGGTCTGGAGCGTCCCTATTGATATTCATGCTCCTGCCCCGTTGTGGCCCGATCAGCTTACATTCCGTGGCGAACGGGTCGTGAGCGCTGCTTTCTCACCGGCGGGTGAGGACAAGCCTCAGGCACTGTCCCTATTAGTAACCGCCGATAGAGGCGGCAACGAACGCACGCAGCTCTATGCGCTCAGCGCCGATGGCTCGACCTTTACCGCACTTACCGATCAACCTGAAGTAATCTATCAGTTTGGCAACTGGTCACATGATGGCAAGAGCATCCTTTATGCCAGTAATGAACGCGATGGGCGCTATTTCGATGTCTACGAGCTTTCGCTGGAAACCCACCAGTCGCGCTTGCTGCTACAGCAGGACGGCACAAATTACCCCATCTCCTATTCACCTGATGGCACACAGGTGCTGGTAACTCGTTATGAATCGAATGTGCGCAACCGACTGATTCTGGTTAATGGAGCCACACTTGATGCCCATACCCTGACGCCGGCAGATAGCAACATAAAAGGCCCTGCTCAGTTTGAAAAACCGGCCTGGTCTGCCGATAGAAAAGGGCTGTACCTCCTTAGCAATGCCGGTAGGGAGTTTCTCTCCCTCGCCTGGCTCGACCTTAACACTACCGCATTGACCTATCTGCGCGACGAACACTGGGATGCTGAGAATCTGGCGCTGACCGATGACGGCACGCGCATGGCCCTCGTCACCAACGAAAATGGCTACTCAAGATTGGAGCTCTTCGATATCGCTGCCGGTTGGAATTTACGATGCGAACTACCCGTACCAGTTCTGCCACAAGGCACCATACCCGAAATCACCTGGTCTCGCGACGGAAAGCGCCTGGCGCTCACCCTCAACACTGCCGATGACGCTCCTGATATATGGATATGGGATATAGCAGAACAAATCCTCTGGCGCGCTACCAGGAGTTCCCTGGGCGGTATCCCCCAGGATACGCTGGTGCAGCCAGAGCTGGTACATTATCCCACGTTTGATGGGCTTGAAATACCCGCTTTTCTCTACCTGCCGCAGCACCGGCAAGCAGAGAAACTACCCGTTGTCATTTACGTGCATGGCGGGCCGGAGAGCCAGTCCCGCCCCATCTTCAATCCTGTCATTCAATACTTTGTAGCGCATGGTTTTGGCGTACTTGCTCCAAACGTCCGAGGCAGCACAGGTTATGGCTATCATTATCAGAGCCTCGATGATGTGCGCCTGCGCATGGATTCGGTGGCCGACCTGCGACAAGCCGCGTTCTGGTTACGCGATAGGGGTATTGCCGATCCGCAGCGCATTGCGGTCATGGGCGGCAGTTATGGGGGGTTTATGGTCCTCGCCGCCATCACTACCTACCCAGATACCTGGCCTGCAGCCGTGGACATTGTAGGTATCGCCAATTTTGTGACGTTCCTGGAAAATACAGGCCCCTGGCGGCGCAAACTACGCGAGGCCGAGTATGGCAGCCTGGAAAACGACCGGGCATTCCTGGAGCAAATCTCCCCTATCCGCCATGTAGACCGTATTGTCGCGCCCCTCTTTGTGGTGCATGGCGCAAACGATCCACGCGTTCCGGTGGGAGAGGCCGAGCAAATCGTCGCTGCGCTCCGTTCGCGTAATGTTCCCGTCGAATATATGCGTTTTGAAGATGAAGGTCACGGGCTTATCAAGCGTGCTAATCGCCTGCTTGCCTACCCAGCCATTGCCCGCTTCCTTGATACATATCTCTCATGGTAGGGGCCGACGCATCGCACCCAGCGCCGATTGATCGGCCCAGGGTGTAGCCTACTTCAGTTATCGTCTCGCGCTCATCCCGGATGAATTGAAAGGGCGTGTCATCAGTGCCTGCCGCCTCTTCCCCGGCACTGTACGACCCATAGGATTGGCGCTCACAGGTCTGCTCTTGCAGCAATTTGGAGCTGTTCCTACAGCGTTGATCTCCTGGGGCTACATTCTCGTCTTGAGCATACTGATAACTTTTAGCACCCATATACGTGAGGCGGGACGCTAACCTTTAGCGTGGTGCCCACGGCGGCATCATCTCGCCGCGAATAAATTTTGCCAGGAAGTCCGCCGTGGGATGCTTTACGCGTTGCAACTCCTGGATGACTCTCTGTCGATCATAGTCGACGTAGCGTAGTTGTAGGGTATGACCCTTCTCACCGGCCTCTAAAATTGCATAGGTCGCTTCTACACGAGGACGCATAGGATTGCTGATACTGCCGAGATTGAATACCCGCACCTGGTCGATAGTGCGATCCATAGGCACGTGAGTATGCCCGACTATCACCAGGTCGGCCTGTGCCGGCGCCAGCAATTTACGCACATCGTCATCGCTCATAAGCGGGATAATACCGGGACCGTCATCAGTTCCAGGGGCAGAGTGAACCGCCAGTACGCGAGTACCATCCGGCAAGGTCATTCGCAATTCGAGTGGCAGCTGCTCAAACCACTGCCACCAGCCGCTGGCGAGAATATGTCCCTGGGTCCAGGCCAGGTTTGCCGCCATTGTATAAAGCAGCCGCACCAGTTGTGGATTTGCCCGCGCCTGCTCCAATGTTGGACCTGGACGCTCACCGGTAACCGCATAACGGTCGTGATTACCTCGCAAAAAAGAAACACCGGGCAATTGCGTCACCCGCTCCAATACACCCACAGGATCATAGCCCATGGCCGAGAAATCTCCCAATATCCAGTAACTATCAACGCCGCCCTGCGCTTCGATATCGGCCAGGACAGCATCAAGCGCAACAGGATTGCCGTGGATATCAGATAGGAAAGCGATGCGCATGTAATTATTCCTTCCTTCTTCCTTTCTCATATGACGGGTATCGATATTAGTCTATCATATATCTTCCTGATGAGCTTGCGCTACTGTATCGTTCTGACTTAAATAAATAGAGGGTAATTATCGTGTTGAACTGAAAAGGGAGCATACCTATGCCTGGGTCATTGCGCATTGGCCAGATAGCCGGTATCGACATCTATATTAATATCAGTTGGATTATCATCCTCGTGTTCCAGACCTGGTCACTGGCGATAAGCTGGTTTCCGGCCATCTACCCGCACTGGTCGCCAGTCACCTATTGGATAACCGGCTTGATCGCTGCCCTCCTTCTCTTCGTCTCCGTGTTGTTGCACGAACTGGCCCATTCGGTGGTAGCCCGCGCACGTGATCTGCCTGTACATAATATCACCCTGTTCATCTTCGGTGGCGTCTCCAATATCGAGCAGGAGCCAGCGAGCGCGGGCATAGAATTTCAGATGGCGATCGTTGGTCCAGTCGTCAGCATTCTGATCGGAATCGTCTGCTATCTCTTACTGCTACCACTGCGAGAGACCAGCTCGCCAGTGGCTGGCATACTCGGCTATCTTGCCATTACGAATGTCCTGCTCGGCATCTTCAACCTGATCCCCGGTTTCCCGCTCGATGGAGGGCGAGTTTTACGCTCGATCATCTGGCGGATAACTGGTAGTCTCGGCAGGGCCACACGGGCAGCTACAATTACCGGTGAAATCGTGGCCTATCTTTTCATCCTGGCAGGCATCTGGCTATTCTTTACAGGCGACTTCATAGGTGGCATCTGGATCGGCTTCATTGGCTGGTTCTTGATGAGTTCGGCGCGTTCGGCGAATTCTCAGGTGATGTTGCAATCCATGCTGCGAGGTGTTAAGGTAAGCGAGGTGATGAATCCCGCGCCGGCAACCGTCCCGGCCAACATTTCCCTACAAAAGCTGGTCTATGAACACTTTTTGCCGCAAGGATTGCGCTCGGCCTTAGTCATACAGGGCGACCGGCTGGCCGGCCTGATCACTCTAAGCGATATTCGCCATGTCCCGCAGGAGCAATGGGCCCAGACACCCGTCGGTTTTGCTATGATACCTCGTGACCGGTTGCATGTCGTCTACCCACAGCAGAATCTGAATGATGTGCTGCCCTTAATGGCCAATCAGGATGTGAACCAGCTACCGGTAGTGCAGGATGAACGAGTCGTAGGAGTTTTGAGCCGCGATTCCATTATGCGTTTTCTCGAAATCCGCCGCAATTTGGGCATCTATAGCAGCAGGCAGGCCGCGTAGCCTCCCTCCTACATGAAAAAATCATCCCGCAATTCTGCCGCTTCGTAACGTCTTTGGTTATAGAATGTATTGCTGTTTTTCGTATTCGTTTTCGTTTTTAAATTTGCATCTAGCAAGGTAACCAGCAACGTATAAGAACTAGAAGGAACTTTTAGTAGGTACTATACCTCTTGCCTTCCATCTATCCAGTTGTGCTATGCTATGCAAGGTGTATCGAAACACGTTGGTGTACGTTATTATACTGTGAAGTAAGTGCGTAAAGCACCTCAGTTCTAAGGCGGGAAGCAGGCAGATGGAGTGCTTCCCTGTGGGGTCCCTGCACAAGCACCTTTTCTTATCTATTTTCTGTTTAACGGCCTCTTTACTGCATTTTATAGCAGGTACAAAAGAAGGATTCTCCCTCTGGCGTTCGATTCAATTCAGGAGGGGTGAGGTAATGTTGAAGAAGGTGGCGGCGATAGTGTGGCCATCCTGGTAATGAACCTCTATATTCTCGTTTCCGCGAAAGGAAGCAAGAATTACACCGGTCAGGGAAAGCAAAAAGGGAGAATGAAATGCTAACTGTACGGCAGCAAGGCATTATGGCCGGTTGCCCTACAGCAGGGATACACATCAGGGTCTACAGGCAATGAAAACTGGAAGGCCCGTCCTGGACGAGGTGAGTATATGGACGGCAAGGAGGGACGCGACCAGCTGCCTGGGCATGGTCGACAACTTCTCTTTAACACATTGAGAAAGAAAGTAACAAAAACCCAGATTTTGAAGTTTCTTAGCACGTATAAACAAGCTCTTTTCGCCGGCATTCTGCTTACTGCTATTCTTGTGCTGCTTTTTGGCGTGTTCAGCCAGTTGCAGCCCCCCGCCACCAGTACGCCACCCAACGGGGTGACGGTAGTGAACTACAGCACATTCATATCGCAGGTGAAGGCGGGCAATGTGGTAGCAGTAACTATTCGAGGAGATGAGGTTAACGGCCTATTAATCCGCTCGCTGGCTCAAGAGCAGGCCAGTACTTCTAAAGAAGTAACCATCACTTCTAGCCAGAGAACCGCCGATTTAGCGGCCTGGAATCACTATACTAATGCGAGCAATACATCAACCTGGGCCAGCGCCACATCTGGACCGGCCATTGATGCGGCTCATCTTGTTTATACGCGCATCCCTGATAGCGGTGATGCGTCGCTGATGCCGTTGCTGGCCAGTAACAACGTTGTAGTCACTACACTGGCTCCCACGACGACGCCTCTGTGGTTATCGCTGCTGTGGCGATTTGCTCCTATCGTGCTGCTGGTTCTGGTAATGGGTCTGCTGCTGTTTCCTCGCAACGCCAGTCGTTCCACGCGCATGATGGATGAGCGCATCTCACAAATGGCGAAAGGCCGCGTGCGCCGTTTTGAGCGCGCCAAAGAGTCCAGTTCACCACGCCGCCCTCAGGAGAAGGCGCCCGGTCTGGGCAGGCCCGCAACTCCCACGACCAGCACCGCCACCCCTGCGAGGGCCGCGCCGCCCCCTATCACCTTTAACGACGTAGCTGGCATCGACGAGGTACGCGCCGAGGTGGAAGAAATCGTACAGTTCTTGCGCTGCCCTGATCGCTATGACCGCCTGGGGGCACGCATCCCACGCGGCGCTTTGCTGGTCGGCCCACCTGGAACGGGCAAAACACTGCTCGCCAGGGCAGTGGCCGGCGAAGCAGGCGTGCCTTTCTTCAGCATGAGCGCATCCGAATTCGTCGAAATGTTCGTTGGCGTCGGGGCCAGCCGCGTGCGTGACCTCTTCAACCAGGCCCGCCAGTCGGCTCCATGCGTTGTCTTCATCGACGAAATCGATGCCGTTGGACGCAAGCGCTCGACACGGCTCATCGGCAATGACGAACGCGATCAAACCCTCAACCAGTTACTCGTCGAGCTTGATGGTTTCAATACCCGCCAGGCCGTCGTCGTACTCGCCGCTACCAACCGCGCCGACATTCTGGATAAGGCGCTGCTGCGGCCCGGACGTTTTGATCGCACCATTAACGTCTCGCTGCCCGACCGCGCCGGGCGCCAGGCGATACTGGCCGTGCATACCAGGCGCACGCCCCTGGACGAAGAGGTAAGCCTCGAACGCATTGCTCGCCTCACGACCGGCATGAGCGGCGCCGACCTGGCGAATCTGGTCAACGAGGCGGCTCTGTGTGCGGCAAGGCGCAACCTGGAGCGCATCAACCATGAGTGCTTCGAAGACGCGCTCATCCGCGTGCAGCTTGGCGCGCTGCGACCGCTGGTAATGAGTGAGCACGAACGGCGCATCATCGCCTATCACGAAGGCGGACACGCCCTGGTCGCCTATCACCTGCCCGAAGCTGACACTGTCAACCGCGTCACCATCCTGCCACGCGGCCAGAGCCTCGGCGTCACCCAATTCACCGCGGAGGAAGACCGCTATAACTACAGCCGTGAATTTCTGATGGCGCGCATCGCGGTTGGACTGGGTGGGCGTGTGGCCGAGGAACTGACTTTCGGTCCTGAACGGGTCACAACCGGGGCAGAGAACGACCTGCAGGTGGTAACGGACCTGGCGCGGCGGATGGTGACGCGCTGGGGCATGAGCGAAAAAGTAGGCGTGGTCTTCAGCGATTATCAGCCAGGTGGCGCGGGACTCAACATGATTCGCACGGAGATTGAAAGCCGACCCCGCACTCTGGTGGCTAACACCGATGGTCGCCTGCTGCTGAATGGGAACGAACCAGAGGCAGGCCAGCAGTATGCATTTGCTATGGCCGCGCCAGGTACAGCGAATGCCAGCAGCGCCAGCATGGCGGCCTTGATTGATCTGGAGGTGCAACGCATCCTGAACGAGGGGCGCGAAATGGCTCGCACTATCCTGCGCGAGCATGCAGTTCAGCTGACGCGACTGGCGAACGAACTGATGGAGAAGGAGCAACTGAACCGCAAGCAGTTCGAGGCGTTGTTGACACAGGAGCAGGCAGCGTAAACTACATTTGCAGCATCCTTGCCGTGTGTTTGCTCGTTTTCCGTCAGGATAAGATGGGGGATGTACTCTATGAGTAATCCCCCATGTGTGATGTCTCTACATGGCTACAAGGGATTGTGCGGCAATGTTGCCTCTACACAGGTTCGTGGTAGGCGAATAGTAAAACAACTGCCCTCGCCCATAGTACTCTCAACCGCTACGCTTCCATTCATAGCCTCGATCAACTCTTTCACCAGCGCCAGACCCAGCCCAACTCCGCTGTTGGCCCCATTACGCGCGCTTTCAGACTGATAGAAACGCTGCCAGATATGCGGCAGGTCTTCGGGTGCAATGCCTTCACCGGTATCCTTTATCTGAATGATGACACTTTCCTTTTCTTCCGCGACGACAAGGGCGACAATACCACCGGGCGCGGTATGGCGCAGGGCGTTATGCAGCAGATTGTGCAATGCCTGTTCCAGGCGCGTGGGGTCAACCATCACTGAAGGCGCCTGGCAAGGGATGTCAGCTACTACCTCGATCCTGCTTGATTGCCATCCCAGAGCAGCGCCCGTGTCCGCGATGCTTTGTACCAGTTTTCCCACGTCGGTTGGCTTGCAGCGCAGGGTGAGTTTGCCGACTTCGGCACGTGAAAGGGTAAAGAGGTCTTCGACCAGGGTTTGCAGGCGTATGACTTCATTTTCCATGATCTGCAGGTCATGCTGCAATGTTGGCGGCGAAGCTTGCTCCCAGTGCACGAGGGTTGTCTCCAGGTAGCTACGCAGTGTAGCCATGGGGGTTCGTAATTCGTGCGAGACACTGGCGATAAGTTCGCGGCGCGCGGCAAGCAGACCAGAAACGGTATCGCGTTCATTACGCAGTTCGCGCAAGGTGCTTTCGAGGTCTGCGGCCATTACATTGAAGTCGTTCTGGAGTTGGGCTACCTCATCTTCGCCTATGACGGGAACGCGGACGGCATAATTGCCCTTGCGCAAGGTGGCGGTAGCCTCGGTGAGCGTTTTCAGGCGGCGGGTAGTGCGGCGTATGACGATAAAGGAGAAGAGTGCCGATGGAGGTATCACAACCAGCATGGCAATGATGGTCAAGGCCTTTCGGGCTGCAGGCGATAGCCGACACCCCAGACAGTCTCGATGGCCTCACCCAACGGCCCCAGCTTCTTGCGCAGCCGCAGCACGGTATTATCAACCGAGCGATCGCCGCCGATATACGACTGGCCCCAGACAGTATCCAGCAGGTATGCGCGGCTGAATGCTCTGCCGGGGCTGCGCAGCAAGAGGTGCAGCAGGGCGAACTCTGTGGGAGTGAGGTCAAGCGATAGGCCATGCAGGGTTGCCAGGTGAGCCTGTGGATCAAGAAACAAAGGTCCATAACCTGATGGGCTGTTCGCAGCATTGGAATCCTCATGCAAAATCTGCTGGACGATTTCGGCGCGTCGCAGCAATGCGCGTACTCGTGCGACCAGTTCGCGCATGCTAAAAGGCTTGGTGAGATAGTCGTCGGCTCCCAGTTCAAGCCCTACCACGCGATCTGTTTCCTCGCCACGAGCGGTTAACATCAAGACCGGCGTTGGCGCGACCTGCCGCATGCGCCGCAGCACTTCAAGACCATCCAGTTTGGGCAGCATCCAATCGAGGATGACGAGCGCCGGCCGTTCCTGTGCATGCAACTGGAGGCCCGCCAGCCCATCGCTTGCATGCAAAATTCGATAACCGTTCGTTTCAAGCTCGCGTATAATCACCTGCGCCAGCTCGTGCGCATCTTCAACCAGCAAAATCGTTGCCATAACTCACTTTTACTAGTGACAGAGTGAGAAAACTCCTTTCAAAACCCAGGTAATAGTGTATCATACACTGCCGGCAAATAGGACGACCTTTGCGGTCGCCCTGGTCACTTTGTCAGCAAATGCCCAACCAGTGGTAACCTGTAATACTTTCCCCTGGCCGCCTGGATCATACCAACCGCCCAGCCGATAAAAGCGACGAAATTCAAGAAAAGGAAGAGCAGAATCGCAAACGAGGAGAAAAAAGGAAACAGGTGAAACCTTGTCAGGGCATCAATGATGTTGAACAGCGCTACGTCTGCCACGTTTATGGCTCCAAAAAACAGCAGTGATTGTAATGCGTGAAAGCGCACGTAGGGATGATTCCGACCAAAAAGGTAGAAGATCAATCCTGTAAACCAACCGAGCGAATAGGAGAGAATAGCCCCGATAACAGCGCCATCGAGAGATGGTAGAGGCTGTCCTTGATTGTATGACACGTAGTCCGGCCTGATATCCGGCTGGTACTCTTGCCAGTAGAATGTTTGTCTCTGTTCGTCCTGAGCTTTGTATTCCATTGTTTTTATTTCCTTTCGTTATAGCGGGACAGGCACCAGGCGCTGCCCCTACAAAATTTCTGGATTTATTGTCTTGCCTGGTAGAACCTCAATCCGAGCCATAATAGCAGCAGGACCAGGATGGAGATAGCGATCAGGAGCAGCATGCTTTCAATGCCTTGTATGGCCGTCGCCCCTTGAATACCTGGATTGCACACACCCTCTTTTCCCATCGGATTGAAGAAGCCTGTACACATGTAGCCGCCGATCGGGGTGAGGATAGTAGTGCTGAGGGTGGGAATGCCAACATCGGGAAGCAGATTACCCCAGAACCAGTAGCCGATGAAAAGGAACTGGTACAGAGGTAACCATAGAAAGGCCGGACAGGCGATTGAAAATGCTGCAACAAACAATAAACCCGGTAGCGCGATGGTGGCAAAAGCTGCCAGCGCGATAGGAAGCTCCTGCATCGTATGCCAGCGAGCAAGAATATAGATGACGCCGGCGCCATAGACCAGCAGCAGTGGCACCAGTGTTGCCAGTACGCTACCGAAGTATTTTCCGCAGAGCCTGGCACTTAAGCCACCGGGCAATGCGTTCAGCACTTCATCGACGCGCGTGCGCCGATCTCGCTGCGAACGATCGGCGAGGAATATTCCGGCGGCCACGGCAAGAAACGTTTGAGCAATCGCCGTCCAGTAGACGGTGGCATCACGGGCCGGAGTTGTAATCGAACGGTTCCACGGTTGATGAAATTGCGTGAAGATCAGCCCCATGGCAATAAACGCGACCCACATGGAGCGGCGTCGTATCTGCATGCGAAATTCATAGCCTGACGCGCCAGTAAATACCTGTAGCTGGTTCATTTTTCTATCATTTCCTTGCATTACGTTTTACCAGGCGATTGGCCCCACCCACGTCTGTTCTCTGTTCCCAGGCGCTATCCCTACAACATGCTCCGCCATTTCGCCTACCCTTACTGTAACAGGCAAATGTCGCGGCATGATCAGAAAGCTGTCGCAACATTGTCGCATGTGGTTTATGGTATTTGCCCTTGACGTTTGCGGTTTTGGCCGCTATACTACTCCCACCAGACAGGGGCCGGATCACTTTCCTTAGCCCGGATAGGGAATTGACATTATAATGGTAAGAAATCTAGCCCGCTCTGTTACATTCTCCAGTGGCAAGCGTTTGATGATGGTGAAGGACATACAACGTTTTAAGGCGCCTGCAACCGCACAATTACCAGGAATGATCCGATGCATCTATTCACGAACTCTTCTGATAACACTTCTTCGACTGTACCGCCTGCCGGTGAGAGGGTAGAGGGCACTGCCGGCCTGCAGGACATGGATATCACTCAAGCTGATTCACCCTCGCAGTCCAGCAGTGTGATGGAAGTGGTTTCTGACAACAGGCCTGGCAAAGATAAGTCACCCTGGCGCCCATGGTATGACGCGCTCAAGGCCATTTTGCCAGTTTATATCGCCATACACCTGGCTATTTTTGTTATCGATTGCCTGGCGTTCCTCTTTACCGTCAAAGACTTTTCCCCGCAAGGCTTGCCAATTTCCACGCTATGGGAACAATGGCACTATTGGGATACCGCCTACTACTCGCATATCGCACGCTTTGGTTACTACGAGTTGCACGTCGCCGGCTTTTTCCCGCTGTATCCACTGCTCGAACGCGCATTCATGTTTGTGACGCAGGATTCGCTCACCGCTGGCCTGCTCGTCTCGAATATCGCCGAACTATTCATGTTCACCGCCCTCTACCGGCTCGTCAAAGAAGATTTCGATGGTGATCGCGCCTATCTCACCGTGCTGTACTTCGCCATCTTCCCCAGCGCCTTCTTTTTCTCAGCAGCGTACACTGAATCGCTGTTCCTGTGTCTATCCATTCTCAGCTTCTACTACATGCGGCGTGGCCGCTGGTTGCTTTCGGGGTTGTTTGGCCTGCTGGCCAGCCTGACACGCCCGGATGGTATGTTCCTGCTAGCTCCATTCTGTTATGAATATCTTCGCCGCCTGTGGATGCTGCGGGGAGAAACCATCCAATCACGCTTCACAAAAGAGCAGCTGGTGCGACTTGCGAAAGGCCTGCGTTTGAATATCCTGTTCGGCCTGTGTATTCCCGCGGGTATCGCAATCTATGCGGCCTATTGTTATATACATTTTCATGATCCCCTTGCATTTGTACACGCGCATGCCGATTGGGGCCGCACCCTGCGCATTCCCGGATGGGGGATTCTAATGGCCATCAGAGAAATGCGACACAGCGGTTTCCTCAGCTTCCTGACGATGCGCACCTCGATTGATCTGGGATCGGACCTGCTGGTGTTCATACTGATCGTGTCGATGTTCATAGGCCCCTGGAGGCTACCTGCGCGTATGTGGAGCTACGGCATCTATGCCGCTGTCATCTATCTCTACCTGCAACTCTTCCCGATTGCCAATACCGGCTATCCCCTGGAGTCAATGGCACGTTTTGTACTGGAAATTTTCCCTGCTTTTATCATGCTGGCTAACATCGGCAAGTATCGCACACTGCACCTGAGTTATTGCATGGTGTCGGGCGCGATCTTTTTCTTCCTGCTGGCGCAGTTCCTGACGGGGCACTGGGTAGTTTAATGGCGATTCTACCACAACTCGCGCCCTTATGCTGGCACTCTATTGCCGGTAGGGCCTGCACGCCTCTTCACCCGGCATTTTCGGGTTTGGTCCCTATACTGTTTCCATAGGAAGTGGTGGAGGCCAGGACTTTCCCGCCTGGAAATTGAATTTTTCAGCATGGAGCATATGGGCACCGGCTTCCTGCGCATTACCCAATTGCATATAGAGTGAGCTAATACGTTGCATCGCGGCCCTGGCCTCTTCCACCTGGTTGTTGCTTAAGCTGGCTACTACCTGTTCACATAGTTTGGCAATGGTTTCGTGCAAAATGCTCTGTATCTTATAGATCTCCGCCAACTCGTCATATGCTTCTTGCGTTTCTAGCCGGCCTGATTGCAGTGGTATATGCTGCTGCGAGAGCGATAGCGGTCCTGTCACGAATTGCTTTTTCACCTGGGCAACTTCATGATATGAGGAGGGAGTTTGATTGACGCGGCGTAGGAACGAATGCATCTGCTCCTGTCGTGATTTGCTCTGCATGGCTGTGCTTAACAATTGCGAGATCAGGGTATCCGGTGGCTCAGCTATCTCATCCTCCATTAAGGGACGAGCCTGCCAGACGCGAGCAAGCGATGGCGATGCTGAAAAGCTATCAAGGCATTTTTGCGCCTGTTCGAGTTGAAGAATCGCCACGCCCGGTAATCCCTCCATAATCAGGCATTGAGCCGCACGAACGCGCGCTACCAATTCAAACGAACCATATTGCATAGCAAGCATATAGGCATCAACGGCCTTATCGTAGCTCCTGGAGCGGAAATAGAGTTCGCCCAACACGAATTGCAAAGGGTATGCTCTGGCATTGATTGCTGCTGCCTGCTTGTAGGTGTGTACTACATGCTCGAGAACCTCCTGACCAGCGTTGCTAAGATGCCGGCATATGTTTTCTAGCATCTCCATAAGCACAACCGGGTCAGAATCAGGAGTATTTATGCGCGCAATATGCTGTTGCACGAGGGCCATAAGCCCTTCATTGCCATTACTGGCCGGTAGCGGTCTTGTATCGATGAAATCGTCAGGAGATGGCGTCGATGAGGAGCCAGGCCAGGAGCCATTCACCTGTCCTTTCAGGCTGAGCGAATCATGAGGAAGTGCCACCCTGGGCGCGATCAATCTGGCCCCTACGTCTCCGACCGGTGCCGCTTGGTCAATTTCCTTAACCACTTGCAACTGCCTCCTTTTCAATAATCGCTGCATGCCTCTGTCTTTGCTTACTTTTACTCGCAAGCGCAGGAAAAGTATCAAGCACAGCATTACTGCCGCCAGGGTTGCCGAGATACTCGCGGCCAGTGGAAGTGCCAGGATTACATTGCTGCCCACGAACAGGTGCAGCAGCAAGAGCGCCAGGCAAACATGCGTGACCAGTTCAAATACGCTGGTAAACAGTGGGGTCAATGCGTCTTTCAAGGCGTAAAAGCCGAGGACGATCAGCAGGCCCAACGTCTGCCCCGGCAGTCCGATCGCGAAGCCAAGCAAGGCGGTATTGGTCAACGCCGCCGCGTGCCCATTAAATGCGCCATGCTGGAAAAGAATCGAAATAGCAGGTCTACCCAGGACATATAAAAGAACAGCAGCAGGGACGCTCAGCAATGTCGCGGCGCCTACAATACGCCAGACGGTCCAACTCATACGTACATAGCGCCCATGTGTCGCATAGGCCGTGATCTGTGGCAGCAGCGCATTCGCCAATGTCACTCCTAGCAGCGTTAAAGGGAAGTTAAACAGCAGCGAGGCATTATGAATGGCGGCAATACTGTCCTTATCGGGCAGGTAGGTGGCAAGGGAAGTAATGATAATACCGCCTACAGAAGTGACACCTAGTGTCAGCACGTTCGGCCCAAGTAAGCTCAGGAGCTGGCGCAGCCCGGGATGCTGTAGATTCCAGGTAAAGGTATAACGCGCCCCCAGCTTCAATAGACCTGGAACCAGCACTGCTACCTGGCAGAAAGCAGAAACCAGCAATCCAACGGTAGGGCCATAAATACCAACGGAAGGAACTGCACGAGCGACTAAGATGCCGGCTATCAGTCCTACATCATAGATGGCAATCGAGATGGCAGAGGGCACAAACTGCCGTTTACTATGCAGGACAGCCGTGGCAATGCTGCTAAGCCCCAGGATCAACGGCTGCAGCAGCATAATACGTGTCAACGTCGCGGTAAGCGCCTGTTCTTGAGGAGTCAGGCCAGGCGCTAATACCTTACTCACGAACTGGGGGGTTATCATTTCAGCCACGATGATTACAGCGGTGAGCGCAACCAGGAGGATATTGAAGACCAGGCTGACGAAGCGCCAGACTTCTTCTCGCCCATGCTCTTTTTCGTAGGCGAGAAATACGGGCACTAGCGCATGCACCAGCGCGCCGCCGGCGATCAGGTTGAAGATAGTGTCGGGGATGTTGAAAGCTACATAGTAGGCAGTCGCGGCAGGGCCTGCTCCAAAGAGCGAGTTGAACAAGGACTGGCGGATCACTCCCAGTATCTTTGAGGCAAAATAAGCCAGCAGGAGCAGCGTTGCCGCTTCTGTTATACTAAATTTTCGCATGTACAGGCCTGAACTCAAGCGAAAGCTTCCAGGCCTGAAGCGAAATGTTCTTCCCGTCCAGCGCTTCAAAGAGCTGCCGGTAGTAATGTTCAGCATGGCAGTTAAGATTAGATTTTTAGCGAATATTTTTCAAAAACTGTTAATACAGCTTCTGCTATATCTTCGCTTTAGAAGTATATGCGAGCGAGGAATAATTTCCCCCAGATTCTGGCCGCAACTGATTCCCTCAATGAACATTATAACTGCCATTATTCATAATTCCTAGCAATATACTAGAAAGTACTCCCGTAGGGGCAGCGCCTGTCCTCCTGCCACAAACGACGCATCTCTTCGCATGTCTCTAATAGCGTTTGCAGTGTTCCCTCGGCTTCTCGTTTTCCATCCTTTAGCACAAGAATATGGTCTGCGCGCTGTAAGACGGCGCGGCGATGGGAGACAACAAGGTTAACACTCGGCTTCTTTCCTTAGAATACAACTTACTGGATTTATAGCAGAATACCCATTACGATTGTACTGCGTCAAACGGTTCCAGGTTCACGACGACCGGTTCCTGTGAATTACGCACGATTACCCATTGCGAAGGGGTATCGGGCGAAGGATTGATCTCCTACCCCAACCGGCTCAGGAGCAGGGCAGTAATTCGCAAGAAGTTGTCGCTGCCCTGCTCCTACCAGTATACCTTATAACCTCATTACGAGGCAGGCTGGATATTCTGATTCACACGGAAGAAATTGGTGGGATCATAGGTGCGCTTGACGGCTACCAGGCGCTCGTAGTTGTCGCGGTAGGAGGCTTTGACACGCTCCTGACCTTCGTCCATCATGAAGTTGACATACGCGCCGCCCGCGGAATAGGGATGGATATCTTCCCAATACTGCCTGGCCCAGTTGACGATGAGGTCTTTGTTCTCAGGATCAGGATCGACACCGACGATGACCTCGGCCCAGGTGGCGTCGCGGTAGCTCCAGGCGGTGTCGTTTTTGCCCACACGATGGGCCGCGCCATTGATGGGATAGAGATGCATGGTTGACTGCATCGTTGGCAGCTGCGAGCCGTGCCGAATGTAGCGTGCAATGGCCTCGTCGCTTAGCTCGTTCATAAAGTCTGCTTTCCAGTACCACTGGAGCCCGGGTGCGTAGAGAGCATCGAACATGCTTTGGAGGGCTGGATGCGGGATGGGCCCAACGAAGTCCAGGGCCGGCGGAAACTGCTCTCGAATCGGCTTGAAGGTTGCCTCGGCCAGCTCCATCGGACCGGTGTAGCACCATACTACGCCACACATGTTCTTGTTGTGAAGATGCTCAGGAAATGGCGGTCCCGGTGGCACGATCAGGAAGGCGAAGAAGCCGTTGATGTCATCGGGGGCCTGGGTGATGAACTCGCGGTACCACTGCATGATCTCAGACGCCTGATCCATTTCCCACAGCATGGGACCGCCATAGACAGTATGCACGGGATTGGCCTTGAACAGGAATGAGGTGACAACGCCGAAGTTGCCGCCGCCTCCGCGCAGCGCCCAGAACAGGTCTGGATAACGTGTCTCGTTAGCCGTGACGAGGCGACCATCGGCCAGGACAACATCGGCGGCGATCAGGTTATCGATGGCAAGGCCATATTTGCGGGTGAGATGGCCCAGCCCGCCGCCGAGCGTGAGGCCACCGACGCCAGTTGTGGAAATAATTCCACTGGGGACCGCCAGGCTAAAGGCGTGGGTCGCATGGTCAACGTCGCCCCAGGTGCATCCTCCCCCAACGCGTACAGTTCCGGCAACTGGATCAACGTAGGTGTAGCGAATCAGTGAGAGATCGATGACCAGGCCGTCATCGCACACTCCCAACCCTCCAGCATTGTGTCCACCGCCTCGAATAGACACGAGCAGATTGTGATCACGAGCGAAGTTGACCGCAGCAATCACGTCGGCTACATCGGCGCAACGAGCGATCAGCGCGGGATGCCGGTCAATCAAGCCATTATAGACTTTGCGCGCTGCATCGTAGGACTCATCACCGGGCTGGATAAGTTCTCCGCGTAGGCCAGCTTTCAATATACTGGCATCAAGGTCGTAAGACTTTTGAACTGTTGTCATAGTTTTCCTCCTTATTGTGAGGACAGGCACAAAGCTCTGTCCCTACGAAAGTACCCCTGTAGGGACAACAGCTTGTCCTTGTCCCGTGCTCCAATGAGGACAGGCACCAGGCGCTGTCCCTACAGGGTTTCCTCTTTACCTGTGGCTATCCAGGCGATCCCGGAAAGCCGCGATCTGCGCGCTGTGTTCGCGCTTATGCCCGTAATACATGTACACAATAACATCGTCTAGCGAATAATCCAGGCCGTACCAGGGGAGCGTTCCAGGCTGGCGCAGCGTTTCCGGCGCAATCTTTCCAATCAGAGACATGACTTGCGCGTGCGCATCATTGAACTCGTCGAGAACCTCTCTCATTGTTCTCGTTTTGCGTCGCTCTACCTCGGTGTCATTAAACTGGCTGCCCAGCTCAATAAACCTGTCCAGAGACGGCGCCGGTTGCCTGCTGACAAATCCTGCCAGGATATCGACCAGCACCTGTTCATATGAGGCAAGGTGAGCGATGATGTCCTTGACTGACCAGAAGCCACAGGCTCCTGGCGTTTCCCAGGCGCTTTCGGGGAACCCTTCGAGCGTTGCGAGAACTGCCGGTTGTCCGTACTTCAAAATGTCTTTTGCATTCATGAGTTGATCCTTTCTTCTGTTTTGACTTGCAGATGAGCAGCTTGAACTGTATGCTCATCCAAAGATTGTCCGGCGGTTTTTCTGCCGACGAGAAAGATGCCGAGTAAGACGATAGCCAGTCCTGCCAATGCGTTGATTCCTATCGATTCATGCAGCAGCAACGCGCCATAAACCAGGGCCATACATGGGAGGAGATAGGTAACGATGACAGTGCGCGTTGGACCCACGTGGTCAATCAGCCAGTAGAAGCAGATGTAGGCAAAGGTTGTGCCGGCCAACGCCAGTCCTAACACGGATGCGACAACGGCACCTGATAGTGGCAGCGCAGCAGGATGAACGGCGAACGCAACAGCGGCGATGGGACCCAGTATACAAGCGCCCAACGCTGTCTGGCCAAGAGCGGGCAGTATCGACGGCAGACCCACCAGCAGCTGGTGCGCAAGCAGGCCTCCGATAGCATAACTGATCGCTCCAAGCAGAATAGAGCAAATGCCCAGCACGTAGGATATCGAGACACCGCTGTTCAATGCCGTAGGGCCAATCACGATGGCGACACCCACAATGCCAATGGCGACACCGGCAAAGCGCTGCCAGGTAATACGCTCGCCTCCCGGCCACCAGTGCGAAATGATCACCGTCGCCAGGGGCAGCGTCGAGGTCAGAATAGCCGCCAGACCCGATGGCACATACTGTTCTCCCCAGCTAATCGCGAGGTAGGGAATGATCGCGTTGAAGATGGCTACTACAGCAAAGCTTCCCAGGTGTGTACGCCATCCCTGCAACACCCGCGATTGAAATGGTACCACCAGCAGCAGGCCAATCGTCGCGATAACAGAACGCGCCCCAACCAGGCTCAGCGGTGATAGTTCGGTGACGGCCACGCGAATGAAGAGGAATGATGATCCCCAAAGCGCCGCCAGCACAAAAAGGACGAGATATTCACGGAATCGCATACGTTGACCTCCTCTTTATCGCAAGCCCGCGAATAAGTCGTCTTCCACCTGCCTGCCACCATTGACGCGACTGAAGACGCGGTAATAGCACTGTGTTCCCCATAACGTTTCGCGCTGCTCCTGGGAGAGATGTTCAAGCACATGGCAGGCAGGTACCTGCGTCCGGTGACAGGAGATCGCGCGGGCAACCGTCCTCCAGTAATCCCAGGTATCAATGCGTGTTGTTACCGACCAGTCCGGCCAGGTAACCATTCCGCGCTTCACGCCATCGATTTCCATTACCAGGTCGCCGAAGACCGACTGATACACGGCAAACACATCTTCCGTCTCGGCCATGTAATAGAGCTTCGACACGCTATGTGGGGCGAGTTCCGCATAGTAATGGGAGCAGGGATCAGCGGCCTCGATTAGAGCCGATGTGGTGAACTGGCAAATGGCGATATGGTCCGGGTGCCCATACCCTCCGTATGGCCCGAACGTGATGACTACGTTGGGGCGCATACGACGCACATGTCCAACGATCTTCGCAATTGGCCCGGCTGGCGGAACGGTATCAAGCTCTCCATCCAGGTAATCCAGAAAATGCACGCTGAAAAGACCAAGCGTATCCGCAGCAGCTCGCACCTCAGCTTCCCGTATCTTGCCCAGCGCCTCTACCCCTGGATATTCGCTTGCGGCGCCGGGCCAGCCACGCTCCCCACGTGTCGCGACGATGAGCGTAATCTCTATGCCCTCAGCTGCATATTTTGCCAGAGCGCCCCCATTACCAAGCGATTCGTCATCTGGATGAGCCAGAACTGCCATCAATTTCAATTTCTCTGTCATTATTAAACCTCGTTTCTATCGTTGGGACCCTGTTCAAGGTAAAAGTGTGATTGTTTTCAAATCAGGCCCTTGCGGACGGCTTGAGCGGTTGCAGCAGGGCGGCTGGTCACATCTAGTTTGACAAAAATATTGCTCATATGCCGGTGTACTGTACGGGGACTGATGACGAGCGATTCTGCAATTTTGCGGTCCGTATGGCCTGATGCTACCAGACGCAAAACTTCACGCTCTCGAGATGTCAACCGGGTATGAATAGCGTACATCTTGTCTCCTTTCCCATAGTATCAAGCAATCAGGCCCGATTGGATATTTCATTTGTGAGAAGTATAGATGGGAAAGGCAGGCTTTACATCGTGGCAAATACGGAGATAGCGATAGCGTTCACACGTAGATGAGACGAAAATACACGGAGAGGAGGGGTCCACAGAACGAGGACAGGCACCAGGCGCTGTTCCTACTGGTCAGTCATGCCGATTTCGACTATCCAGACGGCGATTTGTGTGCGCGAGGTACAGCCCAACTTATACATAATGTTACCAATGTGCGTTTCAACTGTGCGTTTGGAGACAATCAAGCTTTCCGCGATCTCGGCGTTGGATTTGCCCTGGGCAATCAGTAGAGCAACCTCGCGTTCGCGTGCCGTCAGGCCTCCAGGCGCCTGTTTGGGGATTTGGGGATGCTGTTGCGGCAATAAAGCTGTCGCTTGATAGAGGAATATATCTCGTAACGCTTCATCATCGATGTTAGCCGCGAGTTCTTCAATCAGCGTTCGGGCCGCGGCAAACTCATGTTCAGCTTCTGCGTTTCTTCCCTGAACTAGATAGAGATTGCCGCTAGCGAGATACACACGCCACAGCATTGGCCGAGCTCCATACTCGCTGGCGATCTCACGCGCCCTGACAAAAGCTGCTTCGGCCTCCACCGGTTGTTGTAAAGCTGCCAGCGCCTCGCCGCGTAATCTCAGCACAAGCAGGCTTCCTCGTCCTTCTCCAGCGTTCGTGTCAAAAGCGTCAAGCTCATCCAGCATTGCTAAGGCACGGGCAGGATTACCCCTCGTCAGTTCCAGTTCGCTTGCCGCGCACCATAGCAGCCGCTGCGCCATGGTTTGCACCTGGTCACCTGGACTCGAACCGGCCTGAAGAAGCTTTTCCGCGTAGGAGAAGTCTTTCATTTGAATAACAGTTGAGGCCAGATAGCCTGTAGACATCCGAGCCCAGAACAATGAGCCAGTCTCTCGTGCCAGGGCCAGGGCCTGCTCAAAATGCTGCCGCGCCTGCGGAAGCGCCAGTAGACCTCTATAGATGCCCCCCAGCATGGCATGCGCGGCTGCCTGCCACTGGCGGTGTTCAATCTCTTCCGCGATATCAAGGCTCGCCTGAGCTGCCGCCAATGCGCGCTTATACTCACCCTGGGAGCCGAGACACAACCCCAACTGGAAGAGGGCATATGCCTCCGCTGAACGTTGACCGATCTCACGCGCAATGTTGAGCGCGTTCTCAGCATCCTCTTGCCCCTCGGCCAGGCTTCCTGCCGCCACCATCATATCCGTATGAAACGTGGGGCCGCACATTGCTAACGTCGCCAGGCTTGATATCAAACCCTGCCGGTTGCCGGTCTCTCGAAAGAGTTGTACTGCCTGTTTATAGTAGACCGTACCCTTCACTAAATCTCCACCAAGGCAGCTCGACATGCCTAAAAGATCCAGGGTCTCAGCGATTCCATGCCGGTCGTTGAGCTGCTCAAAAATACTCAAAGCCTCCTGGTGATAGCGTAACGCCTCATCCGGTTGCTCCACATTCAGATACCAGTTGCCGACACGATTAAGGCTGCGCGCATAGAGCATGGAATCATCGAGCGATTGCGCCAGGGCCAGCGCCTGCCGGAACCACGTTTCCGTCTTGATATAATCGCGTTCTGCCCATAAAAACCCTAGATCTATGAGACTTTGCCATTCCGCCTGCCGATTTTGCAGCAGGCGGGCGGTTTCCAACGCTCGCGTGTAATTCTGCTCTGCCTGCTCGAACTCACCCAGTGTTTCATAAGCCTGCCCGCGAGCGCGATAGAATAGCGGTGCAGTTGGAGACGACTGCAGGTGATCGAGAGATTCCAACACCCAGGTGAAATAGTCGATGGCCGCGCGGTGTGAGTATAACCGGAGCGCCTTCTCTCCGGCCCGATAAGCGTAATCCAGCGTCTTTTCCCACACCCCTGCCAGGTAAAAATGATAGGCCAGGTCTTCAAGGTAGGAATCGAACGAAAGGTGCGGTGTAGGAACCAGATTGATCGCATTCCCGGTGTGAGCGCGAACTGTAGCGGCAACAAGCTTCTCAAGGGTTTCTGCAATAGCGCGATGCAACAGCATGCGCTCGCGCCTGAGCAACCGCGTATAAATCGCTCGCCGTGTTAACGCATGTCGAAAAGCAAATCGTTCGCCAGATTCTTCAACGACGAGTTGAGCGACCACCAGCTCTTTCATAATGTTCAGGAGTTGCTGCTCGTCATATGAGGTAAGCTGCTGCAAAAGGGCAAAATCGAAATGCCGTCCCGCAACCGCTGCCAGCGTCAGCACATATCTGGCCGGTTCGTCCAGGTATGCTGTCCGTCTCTGCACACCATCCTGGATGCTCTGTGGAACAGAAATCTCGTGAGAAGCGCTGCGATTCCAGAAACCTGCCGCATAGAAAATATCGCCTGCAGCAATCAGAGAGGTCAGCGTCTCTTCAACGAAAAAGGGATTGCCCTCGGTCAGTGTGAAGAGGGTATCCAGGAGTTCCCCATGCAAGAAACGCCGCATATCAAGAGACGTATGTTTCGTATCGAAAATGGCCGCCAGCATCGTATCGACTTCGGCGCGTGCAAGGGGCAGGAGTCGAATTTCTTGTGCGAGCCGCGCTCGATTCATCTGCGCAAGCCAGTTGCTCAAGGGTTGGGGGATTTCGTCGTGACGATAGGTAACAATCAGTAGGAACGGCTGAGACAAAACACCTCGTGCCAGCGCATGGAGAAAATCGAGGCTGGTATCATCGCTCCAATGCACATCCTCTATAATAAGAAGCACTGGAGACCGCGTTGCGAGGTGAAGAAAAAAATTTGCCAGAACCGCGAAAAGTCGCCGTTTCTCCTGTTCAGGCTCAAGTTGCGAAAGAGGAAGAGTTTGATCGGAAACAAATTCGGGCAGTAAAGGATAGATTTTCCGCGCCAGGTTGTTCAGTTCGGCTGCAGAGACATCTTTGGGATGAGAAGCAATGAGGGAACGTAGCAAATCGAGTAGAGGAGCATAGGGATAATTACTATCGGCAGGGAAGCAATTTCCTTGCAGCACGAGAAATCCCTGCTTTGTGGCATAGTCTTTCGCCTCGGCAACCAGGCGCGATTTCCCAACTCCAGCTTCACCGCTGATAGTGGTGACATGACCCTCTCCGCGTTTTGCCAGATCGGCAAGCCCGCGTAATGTTTCAAGTTGCCCTGCTCGCCCAACCAGGATTGGTGCGATGACAGAAGGAGTGGTTGATGCCTGCATCGCTTTGGTCCTCGCAGCTTTGCCATGTCTATTTTGTTGCTACACAAACCGCATCAAGACAACCTATTTTAGCAGCAATAGAGCTAACAGCGCAATGGCATTCTTGCTCATACCAGGATGTGATATAAATACAATCTGAACACCTGAAATCTGTAGGGACAGCGGCTCGTCCCTGTCCTGTCTAGAAAAGAAGAGAAATATGACCATCGAAGATGCATTAGAACAATATCCACGTGTCCTTTTGACGCGCCTTCCAACGCCCCTACAAGCGCTGCCACATTTGAGCAAGAGACTCGGCCCAAATATCTTTATCAAGCGCGATGATCTCACCGATATCACGCTGGGAGGCGACAAACCGCGCAAGCTGGAATATGAGATCGCCCAGGCACAGGCACGAGGGGCTGATATGCTGGTAACCTGCGGAGCCGCTCAAAGCAATCATGCCCGGCTAACCACTGCGGCTGCTCGTAAAGTAGGAATGGACTGTGCAGTCGTGCTAAGCAAGGATGAACGCCAATCCTTCCAGGGAAACCTGCTCACCGTCTATCTTATGGGCGCTCAAGTCCACTTCGTCGATACGAATGATCATTGGGACCTGGAACAGTATGTACTCGACCTCTGCGAAACCTTACGTTCCCAGGGCCGCAATCCGCATTATATTCCGATCAGTGGCACAACTCCCCATAGTTGCCTGGGCTATGTGCGCTGCGGGCTGGAGATCGCGCAACAAGTATCCGAACAACAGCTTCAGCTCGACGCCATCTACACGCCATTTGGCACCGGCGGCATCTTCACCGCGCTGCTCCTCGCCTTGCGGGAAAAAGGCATCGAGTGTCCCATAATTGGAATCAGCGTTAACCGGAAACGCGAGCGTTGTTACGAGAGCATGGAACAGTGGTGGAACGAACTTTGTCGCCTGCTCGACCGCGACCCTGCTCGTTCTCGCGGGCCAACCGAGATATACGACGAATTTGTTGGCAGTGGCTATGGCGATGCTACCGAAGCCTGTCTCGACGCCATTCTGTTGATGGCACGGACAGAAGGCATCCTTCTCGACCCCGTCTATTCCGGCAAGGTGGCAGCTGGCTTTCTTGCACATCAGAGTGCCGGGCGCTGGTCTCCGGGCCAGCAAATTCTCCTGCTGCACTCAGGTGGAGTTCCCGCCCTCTTTGCCTATTCTGAAAAGGTTAAAGAGCATCTCGTGAAGCGCGGGATAACAGTTTTATGAACCGTATTGATCGGCTGACGGCCATTATCCTGCTTTTGCAGGAAGGAAGGCGCACAGCGAGTGAAATCTCACGGCGCTTTGAAATCTCGAAGCGCACGGTTTTTCGCGATATCGAGGCGCTGTGTGAAATGGGGGTACCGATCATTACCAAATCAGGCCCGCATGGGGGCTATACCCTGATGCCGGATTACTCGCTGGCGCCCCTGCAATTGACGCTACGCGAGGCCCTTTTATTGCGCCTGGCGCTCAGCAGCGTTTCGCAGCTTGCCGATACACCTTTCAAGCAGGAACGCGAGTCGCTACTGGCGAAAATGCAGGCGCTGATTCCCGCGCAGCATCAAGACGATACCGAACACCTCTTGCAAACGGTTCACCTCGACGTTCCCGAACGCAAATATGCCACGCCATTTATTGAACTGCTCATCGAATGTGCACGCGACGGGCAATGGCTACAAATTTCGTATCGTTCCGAGCGGGGAGCTTCACAGCAAACAATCCTTCCTCACCGTCTCTACTCCACAGCAGGCTTCTGGTATTGCGCAGCCTACTCATTTGAACGTCAGGAAGAACGCACCTACCGCGTTGACCGCTTCATCGAAGTTCATAAAATCCAGGCCCCAGGAGATATAAAAGATTCCCAATCGGAACTTCCTTATGGGCATCCCTCACATCCCGAAGTACGCATCCAGCTTACCGCACGGGGCGTTCTGGTGATGGAGCGTGATCCGCAGCTGGGCGATAGTATCCAACCGCTTGGTGAAGATGGTGGATTGCTCTGTTTTCGCTGCCCGCCATCGGAATATGACTGGCTGGTGCGCACGCTCCTCAGACTTGGCCCCGACGCCGAAGTACTTGCCCCCGATATTTTACGGCAGCGCGTACAACAGGCGGCTTTAGCAATCGCGCAACGCTATTCGCAATAGTGACATACTGCTGTCGCCATCCCTCATGTACACTCTATTCAGATGAACTACAAAGATGATACGCGAGATTCTTCGCTTCGCTCAGAATGACAGGTTGCACGGGCATGTCATTCTGAGCGAAGCGAAGAAGCGCCTCATCCCACCCAGATTCTTCGCTCAGAATGACATTGAAAGGAAATAACTATGGAACGCAATTCACGCCTGCAAAACGCCCAGAACTTCACCTGGCTTAACGCTCGCCTGCTCGAACGCTACCTGTTCACCTGCCTGTTTGACAATGGCCCCAAAGAACCTGTCCTGGCCGCACTGCGCGCCTATCAGAACGAGGATGGCGGCTTCGGCAATGCCCTGGAACCCGATAAACGCTGCCCATCCAGCCAGCCGCAAGACATCGAAATCGCCCTGCATATCCTGGATGCTATCGATGCCACGCGTGATCCAATGGTTGCACGTGCCTGCGATTACCTTATCACCATTACCACGCCTGATGGTGGCGTTCCCTCTGCCCTGCCATCCGTCAATAACTATCCACATACTCCCTGGTGGGCGGTCGAGGACAATCCACCGGCTTCCCTCAACCCAACAGCTGCCATTGCCGGGCTGCTGCTCAAATACGGCATACAGCATCCCTGGATTGAAACAGCATCTAACTTTTGCTGGCGTGAGATCGAGGCTACAGACACGACCGAATTTCATACCGTCATGCCTATCATCACGTTTCTGGAATATGCGCCAGACCGCGCACAGGCTGAACGCGAGCTGCAACGTATCGCCTCGCGCCTCACGCAGCCAGGCGTTATAGCATTCGATCCCGATGCAGAGGGCTACGTGCAAAAGCCGCTGGACTGGGCGCCAACACCACAAAGCTATTGCCGTCGCCTATTCGATGACGAAACCATCAAAAAGCACCTGGACGCGCTTGCCAATCAGCAGCAAGCTGATGGTGGCTGGCTGCTCTCCTGGGAAACAATTAGTCCGGCAGTCGAGGCCGAGTGGCGTGGGCGCAAGACTATTGAGGTTTTGCGGACGTTGGATGCGTATGAGGGTATAATGCGACAATCTACCCCTTAGCAGGAGTATACCTGATCGCAGTCACTTCTGCCCGCGCGCACTCCTCACCTTGAGAGAAGAGAGAGCATTGCACAATCATCTTTTTCCCTCTTTCCTCTTTCACACGCGCCCGTAGTGTGACCGGAGAATCTACCGGTGCCGGTTTGAGATACGTGACCTGTAGAGAACCGGTGATATAGATAATCGAGGGATCATCGCTCCATTTAAGCCCCTCCGCGCGATGCGCGAACATCATAGCGGTGCAGAGGCTATGGCAATCGATGATCGAAGCGATGATTCCGCCGGAGAGAATATTGGGCCAGGCGGCAGTATGATATTCACGTGGCTGCCAGACGCAAATTGTCTCCTCGCCATTCTCCGCCCAATAACTTTTAATCTGAAGGCCATGTGGATTGTTACACCCACAACCCCAACAATGACTGATATTATCCGAAAATAGGTCCTGGTATGCCTGTTGTGACAATGTGATTCCTCTCCTTTTTACGCTATATGAAAACATTTCTGACTTGATAGATGAGCTTCTGTTTGCCTGCGATGGTGATATCTCAACGGAGCTTTTCTTCTACTCAATCACAAAATGGGGCAGATCGTCAAATATTCAGTCGCCAGTGGATATTGGAAGTAATGAGAGAGCTATTGTGCCTCTGCAAGGGATAATTGAAGACCAGAAAAGCAATGCGTCGAGTAGGAGAAATGGGCTAGAATCTGGAGATGAGAAAGTGGTAGTCAAAATTCATCTCTAGAGTGGATGACAGAACGATGAATGGGCAGGTACACTTTGTGGTGTAGGCAAAGGCAAATGGTGAGGAAGCCGTGAGAATGCTTGAAATGGGTCTAGCTTGACACCGGGCTTGCAGAGAAAAAAGCGCAGGAAGGAGGTGATTGACACTTAGCAGGTATTGGCTAGATAGCTGTTCATGTTTTTGTAAACAGGGATTTTTGAAATCCGCACGAATGAAGAAAGCAGACGCCCTGGAAAAGTTTCGGATCTTCTATGAGTGTCAAAGTGGAAATCAGCAGATACTAGTAGTGTAGTTTGCTTAAGGATTTCCAAATTATTGGAAAGGAAATATCAATGCATACAGTAAAAAGTGTTCAGGTTGTACGTTTACTTAGCGAGATGATAAGGCCAAAGTTTCTCTTACATACTTTGGGTCTGCTCGGTCTCGTGTTTGTAATAAGTTCATTCACAGCTTTACCAGCAGCTTATGCCGCATCTGGACCGCTTTCTCATCATAAATCCCATTCGGACGGGTATCCAGATCCAGACCCATGTCTCGAAGTGGATATAGTTGTTAGCGACGTTCATACTGTTCCTTTCCGGAAAGGAACAGGCACTGCCTATAATATTGACATGGGCGTTTTCAACGATTGTGGAGAGCAACTGCGTTCCGGAGGCACATGGTCTCTAGTGGCTAATTTAAATTGCTTCGGCCAAACCAGTCTTGGCTTCTCTTTTGGTGGGGGTCTTCCGCAACTCAATGCTGGATCCGAAATCACAACTGTTGATCAATCGCGTGTAGCATATTGTAACATTATTGAAAACGGTCAAATAGTTGAACAAGTGCCACCCACTCAAGAAACATACTATGGGGCAGCGAATAGTTCATTTCTAGACAATGGAAATGTAATCCAGGCTAATGGCAATGGAACAGCTACTCTCTTCTGATGAGCTTCTCAGAAGATATGAACGTTTTCAATTTAGTATGAGATTCGAGGCCATCAAGTGTGAAGACCTGGCGAAGCAAGTCCCGCCAAGTCTTCGCCAATCTACTTGGAGGGCTGCTCTTCCCTAGGAATTACTTTTGCGAATATGCTATACTAAGGTCATAAGCGCCATACCTTGAACTGAGTATCAGGAAAGTTGTGAGACGAAGACATGCAAATTGATAAAGTTATTCTTCCACCAAGGGTCCTATCATCAAAGCCCAAGATATTTGCTGTTCAAAAGGATATATATGCGCTAGAGCCGAGCAATGGAATAGTATTATGGCATTATCCATTACACGGTCTCAGTGAAGCGACAATATTAGAGGATACTATATATATCAACTATCAACATAGTAATAAAATACAAGCTCTGCATGCAATTACTGGCTCCCTACTTTGGCAATCCGAGTTAGAGGGAAAACTATTATTCTCGCCGACTATCTCAGATGGAATTGTTTACGTGAGTACTAATGAAGGGAATATTTATGCTTTGGAGGCTAGCACAGGTAACTTTCTATGGAGGTATGAAACAGCTTCAGTATTGTTGGCTTCTCCCACTGCAGTCAGCAATTGCGTCTACTTTACTACTGCTAGCCCGATCCATCTTACTCCTTCTCTATATGCATTACATACAGAAAATGGTTCTCTTCTTTGGCAATCGTCTATTCCTAGCTCCTCCTGGTATCCCCCTAGTGTTTTAAATGGCATTATCTACATATGCACTCATACAACATGCTGTGCTTTTCAAGCAAGTGATGGATCTTTTTGCTGGCAGCGAGAGATGGGAGGGAATATATGTTCCTCACCGGTTATAGTAGATAAAGCAATTTACATCACTTATTTTAAGCCTAAATATAACTCTTTCTCATCAGAGTCTGAACAATTCCATTTAAAAAACCATATCTTTATTAGAGCCTTACAGGTAAATGATGGTTCCTTTCTTTGGGAGCAAGAGCTAGGAAGAGACACTAATGCGAACTATTCAACACCTCCTGTTGTTGCACAGAATAGAATTTATATTGGTACAGATGATGGTTATCTTTCTGCTCTTAACTGCAATTACGGAGCTTTCTTATGGAGATATAAAACAGATAGTACCTTACTTTCAGTACCGGCAGTTAGAGATGAATACATTTATGTAGGGGGAAATGATGGCAATGTATACGCACTATATGCAGATGACGGGGCCTTACAATGGCAGAAATTTATAGATGATGCATTAACTATTAGCGCTGTAGATTTAAAAATTGATGAGATTTAGAATAATATATCATTATAATACCTTTGATAATATTTACACATTATATCTTTTATAAAGAGCGAATCATAAAAAACTTCTGGTTAAAGCTATTATGGAATTCTATCAAATGAAGTAACTACTTAGCCTCCAGGAGAAGGAGAAGAGAGCTAGCTAATAAAAGTTTTACTAGCACTATACTCAACTGCACCCTCCCTGACGTTTTGATATAACTGACATCCGGTCATAAATCGAGTTGAGGAGGTTTCCAGCCTTGCAGAAAGGTGAGGATATTGGGCGACAGACCTCCCGGTTGAGCAGCGGCGTCACTGAGGATGGCTTGAGTCGCCAGCATGTCGA
>Ga0209061_1000765_pt1 | contig 70073 bp, 58 predicted proteins | sample Coa_R1_10_FD_187157 | JGI IMG/M metagenome (GOLD analysis project Ga0209061, IMG submission 187157) | Surface soil microbial communities from Centralia Pennsylvania, which are recovering from an underground coalmine fire - Coalmine... | ecosystem: Environmental > Terrestrial > Soil >... | reverse complement strand
GTTCGGCATGCGCAGCGCGTTCATCGATCGCCGTAAACGCCCGTTCGGGAAGACGCCGCATCAGCCCGACGTCATCGTGGCAAATTTCTCCGAGCTCGCCGACGCTCTCTTGAAGACTTAGCGAGCCCCCCGGATCCATCGCTGGGAACAAAACACAGTGATGAATCCTCAGAACCGCAACGACCGGCAGCCTGCCTTGCAACCCCATCGACCATCGGCATGGTGGTGGTTGATCGTCGTGGCGGTTCTGCTGGGATGGAACTTAATCGCTTTCGTCTCCTCGCACTCAACTGAAATCGTGTCGCTGCCGTATTCGACGTTCGTGCAAAAAGTAAAATCCGGCGACGTCACGGCTGTCACGATCTCAGATGCGACGATTACCGGAACGCTCAAGCATGCGTATAAGGAGAAGAAGCGGTCGTACACGGAGTTTTCGACCGCATATCCAACCGCGGTCCGCGACGCCTCGCTGATGCCGGAGCTCGAAGCGCACCACGTACGGATCACCGTGAATCCGCCGGCGCAGCCCTGGGTCGGCGCGCTCGTTGGATGGCTTCCTCTGATCGCGCTCGTCGCGTTCTTCTGGTGGAGCATGCGACGGGCGGGCCAGGGGCCGAGCAATGCATTGAGTTTCGGGCGCGCGAAGCCCCAGCGCTATCAGTTGGACCGCACGCGCGTCACTTTCGATGACGTCGCCGACGCCGAAGAGGCCAAGGCGGAGCTGCAAGAGGAAGTCGATTTCTTGCGCCACCCGGCGAAGTATCACGCCATCGGCGCGCGCATCCCCAAAGGCATCTTGCTCTGCGGACCTCCGGGCACCGGGAAGACCCTCATGGCACGCGCCGTCGCCGGCGAAGCCAACGTGCCGTTTTACAGTCTCAGCGCGTCGGAATTCGTCGAGATGTTCGTCGGCGTCGGCGCGAGCCGCGTCCGCGATCTCTTCAAGCAAGCGAAAGAAACGGCTCCCGCAATCATCTTCGTGGACGAGCTGGACGCGGTTGGACGGCGCCGCGGGGCGGGCATCGGCACGGTCAACGACGAGCGGGAACAAACGCTCAATCAATTGCTCGGGGAGCTCGACGGCTTCGACCCGCGCGTCAATATCATCGTGATGGCCGCGACGAACCGCCCGGATGTGCTCGACCCCGCGTTATTGCGGCCGGGCCGCTTCGATCGGCAAGTGACGATCCCGCTGCCGGACCGGCGCGGGCGCGAGGCGATTCTGCGCATTCATACTCGCCATATTCGCTTGGATGCCGACGTCGATCTGAACGTGATTGCCGCGTCGTCGATCGGCATGAGCGGCGCGGAGCTGGAAAATGTCTGCAACGAGGCGGCGCTGGGGGCGGCGCGCCGCAATCAAACGTCGGTTTCGATGTATGACTTTGAAGAAGCGCTGGACCGATTGCGGCTCGGTGCCGCGCATCGGCAAGTCGTCGATCCGGAAGATCTCAAGATCGTCGCGTATCACGAAGCCGGACATACCCTGGTGGCATGGTTGTCACCGGGAGCCGATCCGGTGCGCAAGGTGACGATCGTCGCCCACGGCATGGCGCTCGGTGCGACGGAACAATTGCCGGGACAAGAACGCCGCAACCTCAGCCAGTCGTATTTGAAAGCGCGCCTGACGGTCTGCCTGGGTGGGCGCGTCGCGGAGGAGCTCGTCTTCGGAGACGTGACGACCGGCGCGGAGAACGATTTGGTTCAGGCGACCAAGATGGCGCGCCAAATGGTGACGACCTGGGGAATGGGAAGCGTGGGGCTGCTCGCCTACGAGTCGCACGAATCGCAGCCGTTTCTCGGGTACGAGCTGGCGTCGCAGCGGGAATACAGCGACGCGACCGCGGCCCGCATCGACTCGGATATGCGGCGGCTGATCGACGAAGCGCACGAGGAGGCCAAGCGCATCCTCACCGGCGCGCGTCCGCAGCTCGATGAGGTCGTGAAAATCTTGCTCGAGGAAGAGACCGTCACCGCAACGACTCTGGCGCAAATTTTGGGTCCGCAACGCTCCAAAGCCGCTTCGCAGAAGACGGTGACGGTACCGGTGCCGTCGCCGAACGGTCAGACGGTCACGGCGCAAACCGAAAAACCTCAGGCAATCTCCGGGTAACCTGCGGCGGCGATACTGCGCCGCATGGATGGAATCGAATGGACCGCGAGCGCGATGCAAACGGCGCGAGCGCGCCTCGAGATTGCGGCGCGCAATCTCGCCAACGCATCGACTGACGGCTTTCGCAAGACCGTCGCGCGCATCACGCTGACCGCAAAGGGTCTGGTCACTCGCGAGTCGGTTTCCCACGAACAGGGCGCGCTGCGGCACACCGGCCGCGCCCTGGACCTTGCGATCGCAGGCGCAGGCAGCTTCGTCGTGGGCGGCGAGCGAACGCGCAACGGCGCGTTCGTCCGCGATGCGCAAGGCTATCTCGCCGACGACCGCGGCAGGCGCGTGCAAGGCGCGCACGGCTTCGTGCGCGTCACGCCCGAGGGCAAGCTGCTCGACCGAATTCCCTTGCCGTATCGCTCGCGCGTGGTGAGCGGCGTCCTCGAAAGTCCCAACGTCAACGCAATCGGAGAGATGGTTGCGGTGCTCGACGCCCAGCGCGCGTTCGAAACGGCGCAAAAGGCGTTGCTCTCCATCGACGAGACGCGCGCGAAATCGGCCAACGAGGTCGCGCGCCTGCGATGAATCGTGCGCTCTTCGTCGCCGCGTCCGGTATGGCGGCGCAGCAAATCCATCTCGACGTGGTTGCCGACAACCTGGCAAACGCCGACGTGGCCGGCTTCAAAGAAACGGCAGCTGCCTTCGAAGACGTGCGCGTGGCGGGCGGCGCGGGTCTCGGCGTCGTTCCCGCCGGCACGCATACAATCTTCGCGCAGGGCAAGCTCGAGAAAAGCGGCGGTCCGTTCGACGTCGCGATCGACGGCCCGGGCTTCTTCGTCGTCACGCAAGGGGCGCGCACCGCGTATACGCGCAACGGTGAATTTCATCGCGCGGCCGGCGGCACGCTCGAAACTGCCGACGGATGGCGCGTCCCCGGCGTTCGCATTCCGGCCGATGCGACGCGTGTCGGCGTCGATCCGGACGGCCGCGTGTGGTGCGAGCGTCTGCGGAAAGATCGCACCGATTGCGGGCGCATCGTGCTCAGCACGTTTTCCGCGCCGGAGTCGCTCGAACCGATGGGCGGCGCGCGTTACGCCGCGACGCGCAGATCCGGCCCTCCGCTGCGGCTGCTTCCCGGCGGCGAGCACGGGCCGAGCATCGCGTTCGGTATGCTCGAGCGCTCGAACGTCTCGATCATCAGCTCGATGATGGAAATCATCGCCGCTCAGCGCGCGTACGAGGCGAACGCCAAAGGAGTTCAGGCTGCCGATGAGATGCAGCGCATCGCCAACAATCTGCATCGCAGCTGAGCAGCGGCCGCAGCCCGCCGCGGTGCGTGCGCTCGAAGCTCTGCTGTTCGCGAAGCTGCTCGAGCCGCTTGCCAAGCCGCTCGGACCGGTCGGTGAGCTGGCGCTGACGAGCGTTGCGCAGCGCGTCTTCGTGCCCGAGACGCGATGACCGCGCAAGAGCGCGAGGCCGTGGTGACGGCGCTCTTTCCGCTCGTGCGCGTCATCGCTCATCGGGTCGCGCGAGCCTGCCGCCTGGCCGACGAGGACGACCTGATCGGCGACGGTGCGCTCGGCCTCGTGCGCGCGGTCGACAATTACGATCCCTCACGCGGCGTCACGCTCGATCGCTACGTTCGCCACGTCGTGCTCGGCTCGATGCTGAACGGTTTGCGCCGCAAGGATCCGGTTTCGGAGCGCGCGCGCAGGCGCGTGCGGCAAGCGGAGCGCCTGCGCGACGAGCTGGAAGCGCGCGGCACGAGCGTTTCGGATCACGAGCTGGATGCGGCCGCTCCGGGCTTTGCCCGTGCGCTCGCGCAAGTCCAATGCGGGCTGCCGCTCTCGCTCGATGCACCGCTTCCGTACGGAATGCGCCCCGGGCCGGATTGGAGCGGCGATCCGGCGCTGATCGTCGAGAGACACCTGCAGAGCCAAGGTCTGCGCGGGGCCGTCGCGCAGCTTCCGCCCCGGCAGCGGGAAGTCGTTTTTCACCATTACTTCTGTGAAGGTTCGCTGCGCGCGCTTTCGGAGCGCATGGCCGTCACGCCGCAGCGCATCTCGCAGCTGCACTGCGCGGCGCTCGATCGTTTGCGCGCAGTCGTGAGGAGCACGTTATGAACGACGATCTGGGAATCTCTTCAAGCGTATCCGCCGCAAGCGAAAACGCCGGGCAGGTGCAATCGGCTGCCGTACGTCCGGCGGCACTCGACGAGCTCGCCGAAGAACGAGGCCATCGGCTTCCCAACGAGCATCCGCGCCAGCCGCAAGACGCGATTTCCGTGAGCGCTCGCGCCCGCGACCAAATCGTCGCGCAAAAAGCGCCGGAGATCGATCCCCTTTCGTTCTGGGACCACCAAACGCGCACGACGCCCGTCGGCGCACGCCGTCTCGCGCTCGACGCCAGCGCGAGCTACAAGCTGGAATGAGTCGGCGCTGGCGCCGGTGCCGGGGATGACGTTACTCGCGCGGACGGCGAGGGGGAAGGCGACGGCGTTGGGGTCGGCGCCGGTGTCGGTGGGAGAGTCGGCGGCGGTGCAAAGACGAACTCACCGGGTAGATCGACCCAATTGCTTTCACGATTCGACACCTGGTCGACGATCTGCACCTGGACCGTTCCGAGCGCGTCTTCATGCAAGACGTCGGAAGGCTTCAGTGATACGGTCAGCCCCGAGAGCGAGGTTCTGCGAATATCGGCGGGCGGCACGTCGACGGCCGTCGGATCGTTGCGCAGCGCGTCGCACGGCGTCGTTACGGCCGGCGCCTGCCGCAAGCGCACGTTGAACCTGCGCGGGAGGGCCGTGCGTCCCGAGCTCAGCGCGATCGTCAACGGATCGCTCGCAACATGCTGCGCCGCATCGGGCGTCACCCGAACTTGCGCGAGCTGCGGACGGCTGCCTTGGATTTTCAGACCGAATGCCTGCCCGGCGTCGTTGCCGTCGGTCATCAGCTGCGCGGTGACTTCCGAACCGGCGACGATCCCCTTTCCGCCCACGGGCGGACCGGTAAAGCATGCCGCATCACCTTCTGAATCGGCCGTCTTTTCATAGCGAACTCGCCCGATGCGCAGAGCGCTGATGCGGTTGAACCCGCTTCCTTGCAGCAAGATGGCGCGATCGCCGGCAAACGCGATTGGCTTTACCTTGTCGGAAATCTGTGCCGCTTGCGGCGAAATTGCGATCGGCGACGTGTCGGCAATGCGGCGCCCATTCGCGCCGCCTTGCTGGTAGAAACGCAGTTGAGCGACACCTGCCGGCACCGATTCCAACGAGCCCGTCAGTTCGACGCGGCGGTCGTCGAGACGGCTGATCTGCAGCGGCACCGGAGCGTTGCCGCCCATTTGCAGCTCCGCGCCGGTGAGACAGGGCGCGACTTCGGACGATGCGATGACGTCGAGGTTGCCGCCGCTGCGCGCCGGACGGTATGCGATCGTCGACACGCTCCAGTGCGTATCGCCCGGCACCGCGACGTGCGCGACCGCGCGCGCCGCGCCTCGCAGCGGATCGAAGCCGAAGCGCCCGCCGAGCTTCAGATCGTAGCCGTGTCCCGGTGAGAGCCGCGAGCGATCGACGACCGGTGCGGCCGCATTGCGCGGATCCAGCGGCACGTGGAGCGACGATCCGCCGCGTTCGCCGGTAAAGACCAGCTCGGTATCGTTGACGTACTGCGACGTGCGATCCAGATGCACCGGGACCTTGATGCGCGGGCTGGTCGCGCACACGCCGGTGCCTTGATCGTCGCTGATGACCGTCGGCGGATTGGAGACCGCTTCGGGGTCGCCGATCGTGAAGAACAGCACGCTCGAATACGCCGCCGGCGGGCGCAGCGTCGGTACCTTCGGGCCCATGAGCAATTCACGCGCCGATGCGCCGGGCATGACGGGGCCGGTGAGATTGAGCGTCGTGGGGAGGTATTCGTATTCTTTGTGGCCGTCGCGCGCGAAGATTTTCCAGATCGCGAGCAGCGGCTCGAGGTACAGCGCCATCGTTACGGGGAGCGAGGCTCCCGCAACGCCGCCGAAGAACTGCGCCTCCGTCGGAGCTTCGATATTGGTTTGATATTGAATCGAAAGCATGACCGTCTGAATGCAGTTCTCGATCTGCCCCGAGGTCGCGCCGTTGTAGTAGCAGGCGCTGATGCTGTCCGGCGGCGCACCCAGCGATTGCGCGATGGTGGCGACGCGCTGCTGCTGGGTTGCCGGATCGACGGCGCCCTGCGCGAGCGATGAGAGAAAATCGCGGAACCAGCCGTAGCGCTCGATCGCGTCGTTCGACGAGACCGACATATCCTTGAAATCTGTCGGATGCGCTTCGACGTAATCACGCACGCCGTCCATGCCGCGCGTCTTGCCGTCTTCCGGAACGATGAAGAAGATCGGAATGCCGCGATAGTCGCCCTTGCCGTACGTGAAGTGAATGACGGCGGGCGGCCGCGGCTTTGCGCCGCGGCGGTGCGAGGGCGTCGTAAAGAGCCGGTCCCATGGGCCGCTCGTCGGGAAAAGCCATCCGACCGGCGGTGTTTCCGTGATGAACGCGACGTTGACGTGATAATTGACTTTCGCCGGCGGGCGCGTGTAGTCGGGAAATGTGACGACGACGTCGTCGCCGGGCTGCAGCGCGGGAACGGCCGCCGCGGGCAGCGTGACGCGCTTGCCGTCCACCGTGCGAGTTACGTACGCATCCACGCGCGATGCCGCCGACGGACCCACGCTCGCGCCGAACGCGAACGGATTTCCGGGAGAAGCGGCGCCGGCCGGAACGCTAAGTAACGCGAAGGTAAAAGTTAAGATTGTGGCGACAAGACGCTGAGGGTGCATCCTAAAGCTTCAAACGGACCAGGCCAGGGCGGCGTTCCGAGCACCGTTACCACGCTTGGTCTCGGTGCTTTAGGTGTCGTCTTCGGCGACATCGCGACGAGTCCGCTCTACGCATTTCGGCAGTGTTTTCTCGGCCCCAATGCGCCGGCACCGACGCCGGAGAACGTCGTCTCGATCGCGTCGCTGTTCTTTTGGACGCTCGTCGGCGTGGTGTGCATCAAGTACGCGACGGTCATCATGCGAGCAAACCACGACGGCGAAGGCGGGACGCTCGCGCTCTTAGGGCTCATCTACCCGACCGATCCGCTGAAGGCTGCGAGTCAGCGCTCGCTTCCGGTAATTGCGTTGATCGTGCTCTTTGGAACGGCCGCGCTCTACGGCGACGGCGTGATCACGCCCGCGATATCGGTGCTTTCCGCGGTGGAAGGAGTCGACGTGGCGACGCCGGCAGCGCAGCACGCTGCGGTGCCGATCACGATCCTGATACTGATGGGGCTGTTCATGCTGCAGTCGCGAGGCACCGGGCGCATCGGCGCGCTCTTCGGACCGGTCATGCTGCTGTGGTGCATCGCGCTCGTTCTGCTCGGCGGTGCGGCAATCGCCCACAATCCGGCAATCTTGGTCGCGCTCAATCCCTGGTACGCGATTCGCTTTCTCGCGCACGCCAACATGACGGTGGTCGCCGTGCTCGGTGCGACGGTGCTGTGCGTTTCCGGCGCGGAAGCGCTGTACGCGGATCTCGGGCACTTCGGCATCAAGCCGATACGGCTGGCCTGGTACGGCGCGGTCTTTCCGGCGCTGGCGTTCGCATATCTCGGGCAGGGTGCGCTGGCGCTCGCATCGCCCAAGCAGCTCGAATTCTACGCGCTGGTGCCGCCGTGGGCGCTGATTCCGATGGTGGCGCTCGCAACGGCCGCGACCGTGATCGCCTCGCAAGCGCTGATTGCGGGCGCGTTCTCGCTCACGCAGCAAGCGGTGCAGCTCGGTTACGTACCGCGCTTGCAAGTCCTGCACACGTCGCCGTCGGAAGAAGGCCAAATCTACATGCCTTTCGTGAACGCCGTGCTCGGCGTGCTGTGCGTGCTGCTCGTGCTTGCATTCCGGCAGTCGGCGAAGTTGGCCGACGCGTACGGTTTGGCCGTAACGCTCACGATGCTGACGACGACGATCGCCTATGCGGAGCTGACGCGGCGCCGGCATTGGGCGTGGTGGCAGACCGTCGCGGTGACCCTGTTCTTCCTCTGTTTCGACGGCTCGTTCTTGATCGGCAACGTGCCCAAGATCCCAACCGGCGGCTGGATTCCGCTGGCGATCGCGATATTCGTCTTCTCGATGTTCGTGACGTGGTACCGCGGGCGGCGGCGTCAAGCGCGTGCGCTCGAACGAATGAGCGTTCCGGTCGAGGACTTTTTGCGCGATCTGGATAGCCGGCCGCCGGGTCCGCTCATCGGCACCGCGATTTTTCTAACCGCGCACCCCTCGGGCGTGCCGTTCGTGCTGCGACATCACTGGCTGCGCACGCATCTCATGTATGAGAAGGTCGTGATCATGACGATTCTCAACGAACGCCGCCCTCGAATCGCGGACGAAGCCCGCGTCAGCGTCGAGGAGATTCGCCCCGAAGCCTTCTATCGGGTCACCGCGCGCTACGGCTTCATGGAGATGCCCAAGACGGCCGAGATCCTGCACCACTGCAGCAGCAAGGGCCCGCAGTTCGATTTTCGCGATGCGACGTTTTACCTCGGGCAGGCGACGATCGTCCCGGCTCCGGATCGCTCTCGCATGCAGCGCTGGGCGCGGCTGCTCTTTGCTTGGATGCTGACGAACGCGCGGCCCATCGACGCGATGCTCGATATTCCGCCCGATCAGGTCGTGCGCATCGGGATCGCGGTGCCGGTCTAATGTCCGGCAAGTATTTCGAAGAGATCGGCGTCGGCGACGAGATCGTCTCCGGCGGCGTGACGGTCACGGAGGCCGCGATCATCGACTTCGCGCTGAAGTACGATCCGCAGCGCTTTCACATCAATGTCGAAGCCGCGCAGCAATCGCCTTTCGGCGGGCTCATTGCGAGCGGTTTTCATACCCTCGCGCTGGGCTTTCGCATGTTCTTCGACGCGGGCGGCATCGGCGACAAAGGCCTCGGCTCGCCGGGCATCGACGAGCTGCGCTGGACGCAGCCCGTGCGCCCGAACGACGTCCTGCACACGAAAGTCGTCATCACGGGAAAACGGGAATCCAAATCGCGACCCGACCGGGGCATCCTCGATCTCGAATACACCGTCTACAACCAGCGCAACGAAGTCGTGCTGACGATGAAATCCGTCGCGTTCGTGCTGAGGAAGCCCAAAAATCAAACGGCGGAGTGATACCACGCGGTGATGACGTATTTGCGGCCGCTCGCCACGGGTTCCGAGCGGTGCAAAAGCTCGGGCGGGAACGCGATGGCGAGGCCCGTTTTCGGCGCGACCGAGAAGCCCAGCTCGGTGAAGGTCGTTTGCCCGCCCGCAAAATTGTCGTTGAGGTAACACACCAGGGAGAGGCTGCGCTGAACCGGCCCGGGGGTCGGGCCGTCGCGGTGGTCGACGTAGCGGCCACCCGGATGGTAGCGCACGAGCTGCACCTCGCCCAGCGAGGCGCCGGGCGCGACTCGCTGCGCGAGCTCGCGGGTCACGCTCGCGAGCCGCTCGCGGTAGACGTCGGCGTGCGGCCGGTGCAGCTCTTCGAAGAGAATCTCCGCGTCGCGCACGCTCGTATCGATCTCGAGATCCGCGTTGATGACGGCGCGGGTCCACGCCGGCGAGGCATCGGCTTGGGCGACGATCGCAATCGATTCGAGCAGCGAGAAGGCGCGCGCCGCGAAGATGCGCGGACCGATCTCCTGCCACTGCGCGATCACAGCGACGCCACCACCCCGTCCAGCAGTCGCGCGAGGTCCGCGGCGCGCCGGTTGCACGCGGCGATGACGTCGCCGTGCGCACAAGGCTGCCCAACCATATTGGTGATCACGCTGATACCGAGAACGCGCATGCCCAGGTGGCGCGCGCGAATCGTCTCCAGCACCGTCGACATGCCGACCGCATCGGCGATCGAACGCAGCCAGCGGGCTTCTGCCGGCGTTTCGAACGCCGGTCCGAGCAGTCCGAGATAAATGCCTTCGCGCAGCCCGATGCCGAGCCGCGCGGCGCGGTGCCGCGCGAGCTCGCACAGCGCGGGATCGTACGCAGCCAGCATGTCGACGAACGGTGATGGATCTTCCACGCCGATCAGCGGGCTCGCACCCGTCATGTTGACCTGGTCGACGATCAGCATCAGATCGCCGGTCTCGAACTGCCGGTTGAGCCCGCCGGCGGCGTTCGTGACGATCAGCGTCCGCGCCCCCGCCTCGCGCGCGAGCGCGACGGACTCGGTGACCGTTCGCGCATCGAAGCCTTGATACAGATGCAGACGTCCCGCAAACGCCGCGACGCGCTTGCCGTCCCACGTGCCGCAGATCGCCTGGCCCGCGTGCCCGGGCAGCGCCGCGCGCGGAAACCCCAGCTCTGCATACGGAATCGTCCGGGCGCCGGAAATCAAATCCGAGACCAGCGCCGACAGCCCCGTGCCCAGCACGATGGCAAAATCCAGCTCACCGCCTGCGGCTTGCGCGAGCCCTTTCAGCCGGTCGCCTCGAGCAGGTTCGTGCCGGTCATCTCGGGCGGCGCGGTCAAGCCCATCAGCGGCAGCACGGTCGGCGCGATGTCGCCGAGCTTTCCGCTTCCGTTGAGCTTGCCGACAGGTTTGCGCGCCACGAAGATCAGCGGCACGGGAGCGGTGGTGTGCGCGGTCAGCGGCTTGCCGTCCGCGTCGATTTTTTCTTCGGCGTTGCCGTGGTCGGCGGTGATCACGAGAATGCCGTCGCGCTCGAGAACCGTCTTCTCGAGGCGCGCGAGCGAAACGTCGAGCGTTTCGAGAGCGGAGATCGTCGCATCCCACACGCCCGTGTGGCCCACCATGTCGGCGTTCGCGTAGTTCATCACGATCACGTCGTGATGGCGGTGATCGATGTCTTCGATCGCCGCCGTCGTGATCTCGGCTGCCATCATCTCGGGCGCGAGGTCGTACGTCGCCACCTTTCGGTTGGACGGAATGAGGATGCGATCTTCATTCGGGAACACGTCTTCGCGCCCGCCGTTGAAGAAGTACGTGACGTGCGCGTATTTCTCGGTTTCGGCCAGCCGCAGCTGCCGCAATCCCGCCCGAGCGACGATCTCCCCGAACGTATTCGATTGCGGGCGCGGCCCGAACAGCACCGGATTGGAATAATCTTCTTCGTATTTGGTCATCGTCGCGAAGACGATGTCGTGGTACGCGGTCGTTTCGAAGTGCGAGAACTTCGGATCGCTGAACGCGAGCGTCATTTGGCGCGCGCGATCGGGGCGGAAGTTGAAGAAGATCACCGAGTCGCCGTCGCGCACCGGCCGCGGCTCGCCGACGATCGTTGGTGCGACGAACTCGTCGTTCTCGCCGCGCGCGTATGCCGATTCGATTGCGCTGCGCGCGTCGGGAGCGCGAAATTCCGCCTTGGCGCGCGCGAGCGCGTCGTACGCGCGCTGCGTGCGTTCCCAGCGCTTGTCGCGATCCATCGCCCAGTAGCGGCCGATCACGGTCGCGACCGCATCGGGGGACGCGACCGCTTCGAGCTTCCTCTCGAGCCGCTCGAGGTAGGTGAGCGCCGAACGCGGCGGGGTATCGCGGCCGTCGAGAAAGGCGTGAATGGCAAAGGGCACGCCCGCTTTTGCCGCGGCATCGATGAGCGCTTCGAGATGCAGCATCGAGCTGTGCACGCAGCCGTCGGAGAGCAGCCCGAAAAAGTGCAGCCTGCCGCCACGATCCTTGGCGTGCGCGATCGCTTCGAGCAGGACCGGATTTTTCGAAAACGAGCCGTTCGCAATGTCGGAGTCGATCACGACCACGCCTTGCGGCACCACGCGACCGCTGCCGATGTTGATGTGGCCGACTTCGCTGTTGCCCATGATTCCGTGCGGCAACCCGACGGCTTCACCGCTCGCGGCGAGCGTCGTATTCGGATAGCTGGTCAGGAGCCGGCGCCAATTCGGAAGATCCGCGGCCGCAATCGCGTTGCCGTGCGTCTCGCTGCGCACGCCCCAGCCGTCCAGAATCGCGAGCACGACGGGCCGCCGGCGATCGCTCATGCGTTTGCGACTTTCGGCCGCGCGTTGCGCACCAGCTCGGCGAATCCCGCGGCATCGAGGCTGGCGCCGCCGACGAGCGCTCCGTCGATGTTCGGCTGCGCCACGAAAGCGGCGATGTTGGCCGGCTTGACGCTGCCGCCGTAGAGGATTTGCACGTCGTCAAACGCCGGGTCGGCGGCGCGAATCACGCCCATGACGTCGTTCGCCGATTCGGGATTCTCGGCGAGACCGGTGCCGATGGCCCAGATCGGTTCGTACGCGATCACGCAGCGCGCCCTCTCCGCCGGGGTCACGCCCTCGAATGCCGCGCCGACCTGCGCCGTGACGCGCAGCGCCGCTTCACCGGCCTGGTGCTGCTCGAGCGTCTCGCCGACGGCAACGATCGGCGTCAAACCGTACGCGAGCGCGGATTTGACTTTGCGATTGACGCCTGCATCGGTTTCACCGCACTGCGCGCGCCGCTCGGAATGTCCTAAGAGCACGTACCGGCAGCCCAGCTCGACGAGCATCGGCGCAGAGATCTCGCCGGTGTACGCACCAAATTCGCCCCAATGCATCGTTTGCGCTCCGAAGGCCAGCTTCGGATTTCCCGCGAGCAATTCCGAGACGGCCGGCAGAGCCGTGAACGGCGGAGCAATCGCGACGTCGATCTCGGGATGCTGCCACGACGGGTCGGCGAGCAGCGCGCGCACGAGCTCGCGCGCTTGCGCGATCGTCTTGTGCATCTTCCAGTTTCCGGCGATCAGGACGCGGCGCATGCCGCCTCGAGCGCCGCGACGCCCGGCAGCGTCTTGCCTTCCAGAAATTCGAGCGTCGCACCGCCGCCGGTGCTGACGTGCGTGACGCCGTCCGCGAAGCCCAGCATGTGCGCGGCGGCCGCGGCGTCGCCACCGCCGACCACCGTGACCGCGCCGCTCTTTGTCGCCGCGACGAGCGCCTCGCCGATCGTTTGCGTGCCTTGGCGATACGCGGGCTTCTCGTACACGCCCATCGGTCCGTTGAAGACGATCGTCTTCGCGCAGCGAATCACGTCGGCGTACACACCGGCGGTCGCGGGGCCGATGTCGAGGATCATGCGCTTGCCCAGCGGCTCCACGAGCACCACCTCCGCGCTTTGCGCGGCATCGAGGCTCTCCGCGACGATCGCATCGGTCGGCAGCTGGAACGCGACGTTCCTTTGCTTGGCGAGAGCCAGAATGTTCTTCGCGGGCTCGAGATCGGGATCGCGCAGCGACGCGCCGACGTCGACGCCCAGCGCCGCGAGAAACGTATTGCCCATCCCGCCGCCGACGCAGAACGCGTCGACCTTCTCCATCAGATGCATGAAGACGCCGATCTTGTCGGCGATCTTCGCGCCGCCGATCGCGCACACGTACGGGTGCGCGGGATTCTCCGTGAGCCGCGAAAGCGCGCTCAGCTCGGCTTCCATCAACAAGCCCGCAGCCGAGGGCAGAAAATGAGCGACGCCTTCGGTCGAGGCGTGGGCGCGATGTGCTGAGCCGAAGGCGTCGTCCACGTAACGCTCCGCCAGGTCCGCAAGTTCCCTGGCAAAGCCCGGATCGTTTTTTTCCTCCTCGGGGTGGAAGCGGACGTTTTCGAGCAGGAGGATCTGACCGTCCGACAACCGCGCCACGGCCGCCTGGGCGGCCGGTCCGATGCAATCCTCGGCGAAGGCGACCTCGCCGCCGAGCAGCTCCGAAAGCCGCGCGGCGACGGGTCGAAGGGAGTATTTCGGGTCGCGCTTGCCGTCTGGGCGGCCGAGATGCGAGCAGACGATGCTGCGCGCGCCCTCGCTTTGCAGCTTGCGCAGCGTGGGGAGCGCGGCGACGAGCCGCGTGTCGTCCGCGACCTTGCCCTCCTTCATCGGGACGTTGAGGTCCTCACGGACGAGCACGCGGCGCCCGCGGCAATCGAGGTCGCGCAGGGTCAGGAAACGCAAAGGCTAGACCTTGGCGGGCATCTTGCTCAGCACCATGTGCGCGACGTCGGCGAGGCGGCACGAATAGCCCCACTCGTTGTCGTACCAGGCACCGATCTGAATGAGATCGCCGTTGGCATTGGTGAGGCCGGCGTCGATGATCGAGCTGTACGGCGAGCCCTTGAAGTCACTCGAGACGAGCTCTTCTTCGGTGTATTGCACCAGGCCGTGCAGCGGGCCGCTTTCGGTCGCGCGCTTGAGCAGCGCGTTGAGCTCGTCTTTCGTCGTCTGCTTCTTCGTTTGCGCGACCAGATACACCATCGAGACCGTCGGCGTCGGAACGCGCAGCGCGAAGCCGTCGAAGGTGCCCTTCACTTCGGGAATCGTCAAGTAGAGGGCTTTCGCGGCGCCGGTGGACGTCGGCACGATGTTGGTCGCCGCGTTGCGGGCACGGCGCAAGTCTTTGTGCGGCGCATCCAGGATGTGCTGATCGTTGGTATACGAGTGAATCGTCGACATGAACCCGCGCACCCATCCGAGGTTGTCGACGATCGGCTTTACCGCGGTGGCCAGACAGTTGGTCGTGCACGACGCGTTGGAGATGATGTGGTGCTTCTCGGGGTCGTACTTGTCCGCGTTCACGCCGAGCACGAGGGTGATATCCTCGCCTTTGGCCGGCGCCGAGATGATGACTTTCTTCGCGCCGCCGCCCGAAATGTGCAAGCCCGCTTTAGCGGCGTCAGTGAAAAGGCCCGTCGACTCGATGACGACCTCGGCGCCGAGATCTTTCCACGGCAGCTTGGCCGGATCGCGCTCCGCCAGCACCTTGATGCGTTGGTTGTCGATGCGCAGCGTATCGCCCTGAGCGCTGACCTCGCCGCGATAGGCGCCGTAATTCGAATCGTGCTTGAAGAGGTGCGCCAGTTCCGCGGCGCTCGTGAGATCGTTGACGGCTGCGATCTCAACGAGCGAATACCGCTCCAGCAGCGCCTTGGCGAAGTTGCGGCCGATTCGGCCAAAACCGTTGATCCCGATGCGCATCAAAAAACTCCCGTCGTTTGCGTTGTGCGGAGGCCTTTCGTTATACCCGAGCGGCGCCCTCGCGCAGCCTGCGCGCGAGGCGGGCGATGAAGGCCAGCCGGCCGTTCACGGTTGCCTTCGGCACGGGCGGACGGCAACGCCGGCCCAATTGGGCAAGCGATTCATCGCGGTGCTGCATCCGCAGCTGCGCGACCTCGCGAATCGCCGGCGAGAGCTTGCGCAGGCCGTATGCGTCCGCGACGAGCGCGATCGCCTCGCACTGTGCGGCGGCCGCGCTGACGGAGCGGTCCAAATTGGCGGCTTCCGTATTCACCAAGCGCCGTATGCGATTTTTCGTCTCCTTGATCGCACGGACGTCTTCCAGCTGGAGCACGGCGCTGTACGCGCCGATTTGGCCGAGCACGGCGACGATCTGATCCAGACCTTTGTAGTAGATCACGTGCCGCGCTTTGCGCGTGGCGTGCTTCGGCGGGACGCCGAGCTGCACGAGAATCTGGGACAGGCGCGCGAGGGCCGCGTCGTCGCTGACGACAAACTCGAGGTGATAGCCGTGCGCCGGCGTCGCGAGCGAGCCGCAGGCCAGGAATGCGCCGCGGGCTTCCATCCGCCGCTCCTGACTCGTGCGCGGCATGCGCGCGTTCGGCGCAGCGACGGCAATCTCGTAGGTCGCCGCGCGATAGAGGCGCGTGCCCGCAATCTTCTTGATGGCGGGCGAGTCGCCCGAGAGCATGCGCAAGAGCCGCGCGACCGCCGGGCGCTGCGTGCGAAACACACCGTTGCGCGCGCCGTACCGAACGAGTCCGTCCCGAAGCGCGGCGCGTGCCGGGCCGGATGCGGGAACTTCGCGCGCGAGCGCGTCTTTGGCGTCGGCCGAAAACGAAACTCTCGTTAGAGCCATTCGACCGGATCTTCTTTGCGTTCCGAGAGCACGGCGTACAGCTCGAGCGGCTTGATGCCCGGGATGACACGCTCGGGGACCGCGATGACTTGGACGGTCAGCGTTTTTCGCGCGTAATGAATCTCCAGCACGTCGCCGGGCTTCACCTCGCAACCGGCTTTGAGCGCGCGGCCGCTACGCGGCTCGATGATGCGTCCGGCATCGAGCGCGTCCTTGGCTTCGGTGCGGCGCTTCGCGAGCCGCGAAACTTTAAGGAACTTGTCGAGCCGCACGAACGACGCACGTTCCCCGCGCACGTGCCACGACGAGCGGCTCCACGAGCGCCTGCGCGGAGGTAGGGCCGAGATCGGGACGCGCAGCGATCACTTTGCGCGCCTCGAACGTGATCTCACGCGACGTGTTTCCGACGCGCACGATCTCGCCGCTGGCCTCGATGTAGTCGCCGGCATGCACGGGCGCCGTGAACTCGACGCTGGAATACCCGGCAAAAAGCCCTTCGTCGCCGTCGCGCCGGATGAGCAGCTCCGTCGCGACGTCGCCGAACAGCTCGAGAATGCGCGCGCCGTCGACCAAATCGCCGCCGTAGTGCGCATCGTGCGCGCTCATGCGCACGCGCAGCGTCACGCGGCCGTCTTCGCCAGCTCCCATAGATCTTCCAATTCGTCCATCGAGAGATCGCCCAGCTGGCGTCCGTCCGCCGACGCGCGCTGCTCCATGAAGGCGAAGCGGCGATAGAACTTCTCGTTCGCTTCGCGCAGCGCGCCTTCCGCATCGATGCCGAGCTGCCGCGTGACGTTCACGAGCGTGAAGAGCGTGTCGCCCAGCTCCTCGCGGATGCGCCGCTCGTCGCCGCTTTCCTGGGCTTCGGCAAGCTCGGCGATTTCTTCGGCCAGTTTGTGCGTGACGGCGCGCGCATCCGGCCAATCGAAGCCCACGCGCGCGGCTTTCTCCTGCATCTTTTGCGCGCGCTGCAGCGCACCGAGCGCCTTAGGAATTCCGTCCAAGCGGCTTTGGCGCGCGCTGCCTGCGGCTTCGGCGGCTTTGATCTGCTCCCAATTTTTCCATACTTCGCCGACGCCCGAGACTGCTTGATCGCCGAAGACGTGCGGATGCCGGCGGATCATCTTGTTGGAGAGCGTGTCGATGACGTCGGCGATCGAGAATTTCCCGCGCTCGGTACCGAGCTGCGCGTGAAAGACGATCTGCAGGAGCAGGTCCCCCAGCTCTTCGCACAGCGCATCGTCGCGGTCGTGCTCGATCGTCTCGGCGACCTCGTAGCACTCCTCGATCAGATACGGCACCAGGCTGCGATGCGTTTGCTCGCGGTCCCACGGACACGAACGCCGCAGCCGCGCCATGATCTCAACGAGGTCTTCCCAGGTGTGATGCTCCGAGCCCGGCGGCAGCGGAACGAGCGGCATCGCGATCGTCGCCGAGAGCGTCGCCTTGGGGACGCCGGGAACGATCTCGGCGGGGATGCGGCGCGCTTCCAGCGCACGGAGCAGCACCGGCAGGCCCGGGAAGTCGCTGAGCGGATTGCCCAAGACGCCCAGGCCGAGGTCCTTTTCCGCCTCGAGCCGGCTGACCACGGCGTCGATCTCTTCTCGGCTGCCGCGCACGAAGAGCGCCGGCCGTTCGACCAGATTCCGGACGAGTTCGATGCCCTCGCTCTCGAGGAACAGCGCCAGCTCCGGCGGTGCGAGCACCGTCGCCGCACGGCCGATTGCGCGCAGCGCCTCGAGGCTTCCGAGCGTCAGCAGGTCCGGGTCACCCGGTCCCAGCCCGACGATGCGGATCACGCCGGTTCGGTTCAACCGGCTGCGCGCGGTTTACTTCGTCGCGGACGCAGCGGGCGAGGGAGCGGCGGACGGGGCCGTGCTCGCGGGCGGCGGCGGAACCGGCGTGTTCGCCAGCTCGCTGAAGCGCGGATCGCTCACGGTGATGTTCGCCTTGCTGTGCAGGCCCTGCAAGAACGCGGGAATCTGTGCCTGCACGGCTTGCTGCTGCAGCATCGAGCGAATCTGATCTTTGCTGCCGGCAAATGTGGCTTTTTGCGCGGGCCGCTTCCCTTCGACTTGGATGATGTGATAGCCGAAGGGCGATTTGACCGGCGGGCTGATCTGTCCGACTTTCATGCTGAACGCGGCTTTGTCGAACGGCGCGACCATCTGGCCGTGCCCGAACCAGCCCAGCTCGCCGCCCTTGTTCTTCGTGGCGGGATCGGTCGAATATTGCTTTGCCAGCGCGGCGAAGTCGCCACCCGCCTTCAATTTCTGCTCGATCATCTCGGCGGTCTTGAGATCCGGAACGAGGATGTGCCGCGCACGAACCTGCTCCGGCTTATCCAGCATCGCGTGATTGCGGTCGAAGTACTGCTTGACTTGCTCGTCCGTCACCGGCGGAACGTTTTTTGCAACCGCTTGCTGCAGCACGAGCTGTTCGCGGAAGATGTTGCGCACGTCGGCGTCGGTGAGGCCTTGCTGCTTGACGATCTGCTCGAACTGCCCGTTCGGATAGCGGGCCTTCACCTTGTTGACTTCATCGTCGATCTGCTGCGAGGACGGATCGATGTGGTTGTCCTTCGCGTACTGGTCGATCAGATCGGCCTGAATCATCTGATTGAGCACGCCGCGGCCGGCTGGACTCGATTCGAGCTTCTGATCGAATTCGGCTTTGGTGATCTTCTGGCCGTTAACGGTTGCGATGGTGCTGCCGCCGCCTGAATTGCAGGCGGCGAGCAGAAGGCTGAATCCGACGGCTAAGACCGTCGCCGGCACGCGATAGGGGTTCAAACTCTTGATACTCCGAATTCTTCTATGGTTCACCGCGTTTACCCTGAGCGGAGCGTAGCGGAGTCGAACGGGCTCACCATGACAAGCGGACGCGGAATAGCATCATCCGCAAAACACCCGCACGTTCGCAAGCCCCTTGGGGTCTCCTGCGGCCTAGTTCACTCTGTGTCATGGTTCGACCCCGGCGCACGGGGCCTTATGATGGTGAGCGGGCGCACGCAGCCTTGTCATGGTGAGCGGAGGCGCACGCCGTGTCATGGTGAGCGGAGGCGCACGCAGTGCGCCGGAGTCGAACCACGGCGACAATCTCGGCGGTTCGACTCCGCTCGCGTTGCTCGCTCCGCTCACCGTGACAGAGAAAACGAAGGCACGCAGCTTGTCGTGGCGAGCGGACCACCCACCTTGTCGCGGTGCGCGCTATCCGCCTTGTCGCGGTGCGCGCTATTCATCTTGTCATGGTGAGCGGAGGCGCACGCAGTGCGCCGGAGTCGAACCACGGCGACAATCTCGGCGGTTCGACTCCGCTCGCGTTGCTCGCTCCGCTCACCGTGACAGAGAAAATGCTCGTCGGCTGACGGTGACAGAGAAAATGCCCGTCGGCTGACCGTGACGGAGCGTTAGACCGCCTCGACCAGTGCGCGCACCAGCGGCAGAGCTTCCCGCGGCGTCGTGACGCGGCTCGGCAGGTCGACGGTGATCTTGCCTTCGCCGAAGCGGAAGCGGTTTTTGGTGAGCGACTGAAACCTGGGAATCGCCTCATCGCCGAGCGCAAAGCCGCTGCCGACGCCGAAGGTGAGGCGCCGCTCGTCGATGACGACGCGCGTGATGTTCTTGCGCAGCGCGATCGTGCGCAGCTTCGTGATCTCGACGAGGTCGCGGAATTCCTGCGGAAACGCGCCGAAGCGATCGCGCACGCCGGCCGCGATGTCGTCGACTTGCGCTTCGCTGCGCGCGCCGGCGAGCTGCTGGTAGACGGCGATCTTCTGCGAGACCTGCGGGATGTAGTCGGCGGGAATGAAGGCGTCGATCTTGATGTCGATGACGGCTTCGCGGCGCTCTTCGAGCAGCTCGCGCTGCCGCCCGCGCCGCTCGGCGATCGCTTCGGCCAGGAGCGTCGAGTACGTTTCCAGGCCGACCGCGCCGATGAAGCCGGACTGCGCCGCGCCCAGCAAATTGCCGGCGCCGCGAATCTCGAGATCGCGCATCGCCAGCTGCAAACCGCTGCCCAGATGCGTGAACTCGCGAATCGCCTCGAGACGCGCCTTGGCGTCTTCGCTGAGCGCCTTGTGCGCCTGATACAGCAGGTACGCGTAGGCCTGCTGGTTCGAGCGGCCCACGCGGCCACGCAACTGGTACAGCTGCGCGAGCCCGAAGCGATCCGCATCATTGACGATGATCGTGTTGACGTTCGGGATGTCGAGGCCGTTCTCGATGATGGTCGTGGAGACGAACACGTCGATCTCGCCGTCGATGAAGCGCTGCATGACGGGCGCAAGCTCGGTCTCGCTCATCTGTCCGTGGCCGACGGCGATGCGCGCCTTGGGGACGAGCTGCTCGAGCGCCTTGGCGACCGCGTAAATCGTCTCGATGCGGTTGTGGACGTAGTAGACTTGGCCGCCGCGATCCAGCTCCGAAGCGATGGCGCGCTGAACGATCGCGTCGCTCGCGGGGACGACCACTGTCTTGATCGAAAGCCGGTTGGCCGGCGCCGTTTGAATCAGCGAGAGGTCGCGCACGCCCGTCAGGGACATGTGAAGCGTGCGCGGGATGGGCGTCGCGGAGAGCGTGAGCACGTCGACGTTGGCGCGAATCTGCTTCAGACGCTCCTTGTGCATCACGCCGAAGCGCTGCTCTTCGTCGATGATGAGCAGCCCGAGATCCTTGAAGACGACGTCTTTCTGCAAGAGCCGGTGCGTGCCGACGACCATGTCGATCTTGCCGTCGGCAAGATCTTTGAGGATGGCTTGCTGCTCTTTGCGCGTCTTGAAGCGCGAGAGCTCCGCAACCTGGGCGGGGAAGCTCGCAAAGCGCTCGCAGAACGTGCGGTAGTGCTGAGCGGCGAGCAGCGTGGTCGGCACGAGCACCGCGACTTGCTTCTTCGCGAGGATGGCTTTGAACGCGGCGCGCACCGCGACTTCCGTCTTGCCGTATCCGACGTCGCCGCACACGAGCCGATCCATCGGCCGCGTTTGCTGCATGTCTTCCTTGACGGCGACGATCGCTTTGAGCTGATCGGGGGTTTCCTCGTACGGAAACGCTTCCTCCAGCTCCATCTGCCACGGCGCATCCGCACCAAAGGAAAATCCAGGCGCGGACTCGCGCTCGGCATACAGCGCGACCAGCTCGTCGGCGATTTTTGCAAGCTGCTCGCTGACGCGCGACTTGGTGCGCGCCCAATCGGCGCCGCCCATCTTGGAAAGACGCGGCGCAACGCCTTCGCCCGCGTTGTACTTGGCGACCATGTGCATCTGATGGACGGGCACGAGCATGCGATCGTTGCCGGCGTAGCGCAGATCCAGATAGTCGCTCGTCGTGCCGAGGATCGTCTCGGTGCGCAGGCCGAGATACTGGCCGATGCCGTGCACGGCATGCACGACGAAGTCGCCCACCGAGAGATCGGCGAGCGTGACCGGCACGCCCTCCTTGACCGCGCGCAGCTTGACGCGCTTTTGCGGCTGACCGTAGATCTCGCGGTCGCCGAAGACGCGCAAGCGCAGATCGGGAATCGCGAAGCCGGCGTCGATCGAGCCCTGGTCGACGCAGACGGCGCCGCCGGAAAGCAAAGCGCGCGGCATGCCGCGCTGCGCGGAGATGCCGGCGGCAGCGAGCATCTCGAGCGCGCGCGATGCGCCTGCGACGATCAGCCAAACGGTCTCGCCGGCTTGTACGGCGGTGCGCACCGCTCCCAAAAAGGGCTCGATGCGGCGCTGGAAGTGCTCGGCCGGACGCGTCTCGAGCACGAAACGTTCGAGAACGCGCGGCAGCCAGGCGTCGGCGTCGTGGCCTTCGATTGCGCCGGCGATCACGAGGGTCGTCATCCGTGCAAGCTCATCGCGCAGCGCGGCCATGTTCGGATACGGCGCGCTCACGTCGGCGAGCAGCGCTTCGCCGACGTCGTCGTCGCGCACGTCGAGCTCGCCCGACTCGACCCCGGCCAAGAGCACTTGCTGTTCGCGCGAACGTTCGAGGGCGAGATTCTCGTCGACGGTGGCGAGCATCTGCGGCTCCTGCAGCACGACCAGCGCGCGCTCGGAGAGATATTCGAAGAGCGTGGCGCGCTCGTCGTACGCGAGCGGCAGCCACGCTTCGGGAATGTCCGCGCCGCCCGCCAGATACGCGCGCACCGCCGAGACGACTCCCGCTTCACCCTCGACGCGCTGGCTGACGCGCTCGCGATAGACCGCGTCGCGGGGAATCTCGCTCCACGGTGCGATCGCCAGCTCTCGCAGGGGCTCGCCGCCGTCGCTGCGCTGCGATTGCAGATCGAACGGCCGAATGCCGTCGACCTCGTCGCCGAAGAACTCGATGCGCGTCGGCTTTGGCGCCGTTGCGGCAAAGACGTCGATCAGGCCGCCGCGCACGGCGTATTCGCCGGCAGCGCTGACGACGTCGACGCGATGATAGCCCATACGAAAGAGCCGTTCTTGCGTCGCTTCGAATCCCGCCTCGCTGCCGGCGAGCAGCCGAAAGGACAGCGCTTCGAAGGTTTTGCGCGGCATCAGATATTGGCGCAGCGCCGCGACCGGCGCGACGACGATGCGCGGACGATTCGCGGCGAGATCGGCGAGCATCGTCATGCGCGCGCTGCGCTCCGACGGGCTTTCGAGCGCGCCGATGCTTTCGTCGCGTGGCCGCATCAGCGCGACGGGCGCGTTTTCTCCCTCGCCGAGATAGTACAGCAGATCCGCAAACGTGCGTTCCGCCACGTCGCCCGTCGGCACGACGACGAGCATCTGGCCGCCGAGCGCTTTGTAGATGCTGGCGAGCAGATACGGACGCGCCGCGGCGCCCGTCTCGTGCAGGCTGAATGCGCTCGCACGCGTGGTGCGCAGACGCTCGAGCAGCCCGGCGAGGGAACGCCCGGCTGTCGACTGACCGAGATCGGACTCGAGAAGGGGTGCGAGCGACACGGAGTTCCTATCCTATCACACGCCGAAAGGGAAACCTGTGGACGGCTCGTGGAGCGACCGCCGGGTTCTTGTGACCGGCGGCGCCGGCTTTATCGGCAGCGCCCTCGTCTGGGAGCTCAACCGGCTGGGCATCGACAACATTCTCGTGTGCGATCGCCTGGGGACCGGTGAGAAATACCGCCACCTCGTCCCGCTGCGCTTCGTCGATTACGTCGACGCCGACGAGCTCGCGCGCATCGTTGAGGACGCGCCCACAAAGCTGAAGTCGATCGGTGCGATCTTCCATCTCGGCGCCTGCTCCTCGACGACGGAGGCCGACGCGGCGTTTTTGATGCGCAACAATTTCGGCTACACGAAGCTGCTGGCGGAGTGGGCGCTTTCGGCCGGGCGGCGCTTCATCTACGCCAGCTCCGGCGCGACGTACGGCGCGCGCGAGCGCGATCTGCGCGAGGATCTCGATCCAGCCGAGCTGCGGCCGCTCAACAAGTATGGTTTCTCCAAGCACGTCTTCGACGTTTACGCGGCGCGCACGGGATTGCTCGAGCACGCGATCGGCATCAAATATTTCAACGTCTACGGGCCCAACGAAGAGCACAAAGGCGACATGCGCTCCGTCGTGCACAAGGCATACGAGAGCATCACGAGTGACGGCGTGGTAAAGCTCTTCAAGAGCTATCGCGCGGGAGTCGCCGACGGCGAGCAGACGCGCGATTTCATCTACGTGAAAGACGCGGTTGCGATGACGGTGCACCTCGCCTCGACGCCGGACGCGCACGGGCTGTACAACGTCGGCTCCGGCACGTCGCGCACGTGGCTGGAGCTCGCCGGTGCCGTGTTTGCCGCGATGGGCCGCAAACCGCAGATCCGCTTCATCGAGATGCCCGAGGCCCTGCGGCCGCGCTACCAGTACGCGACCTGCGCCTCCATCGGCCGCCTGCTCGCAAGCGGCTACGACCGCCCGATCACCTCGCTCGAGGACGGGATCGCCGACTACGTGCGGGAGTACCTCATGCCGCGCCGCGCCCTCGGCGAAGAGCAGGAGCCTGCCGCCGCGGTGCCGTCCCGGGCGTAGACGCGCCGCCGCTGAGCTCCGGAAGGGCGCGCCAGTTTGACTTGCCTGCTTGATCCGCGGCGGGTGGACTGGTGACCTCGCTCGCCGGAGCAGGAGGCGGTAGCAAAGTTGGCACTCTATTGACAATACTGCCAAAACGCTGATAGGATAGTCCTGCAACACCACTCCGGTGCCGTTCATGGCGCCGTCAATGAGGAGATTTCAAGACACATGGCAGGGCTAGCAAATCGTCAGCCGAGCCTACCGAGCGCGTTCAGCGACATGCTGGGCTTTGACCCCTTCCGCAGCTTCTATCCGACCGTCGCGCAATATCACGGGCTGGAGATCGCCAAGACCGAGACCGGCTACACGGTCGAGATCCCGGTCGCGGGCTACAAGCCTGACCAGATCGATGTCACGCTCGATCAGAACGTGCTCACGGTAGCGGGGAAAGGCGAGAAGCGGCAGTTCACGCGCTCGCTGCTCCTTCCCGAGGAGATCGATCCGGAAACGATCCAGGCCAACGTGCAAGACGGGATGTTGACGCTTCAGCTGTCCTTCCACCCGAAGGCGCAGCCGAAGAAGATCGCCGTCAGCTACAACGGTCAGAAGAACGTCACGCCGTAAGCGTTCTTCGAACGAACGGCAAGCCGCGCCCAGGGCGCGGCTTTTCTTTTGAAAGTGTGACCAGGTCCAAAAAGCCTGCAACGCAGCGGCCTCGGCGCCAGGAATTGCGGGCGCGCTGCCGTGCTTTACTGCGAGGCGCTGCAGCCCGAAAACAGAAAATGCCGCTCGCCGTTCGCGTCGCTCGGAAACGGATCGTAGCCGGCGGGGCGCGTGCCTAGGATTTCGGCGATCTTGCTCATGCCGTCGCCGTCTTTGGGCGCGGCCTGCATGATGGAGAGCGCGTCGTTCGTCGCGACGACGGAATAGAAGAGCCGGTTCTGCTCCAACTGCGACTGGATTCTCAGCAGCCTGACGAATGACGAAGTGCTGCTCGTCGCGGCGCCGGGCGTTTCGTAGGTGCACCAGATCGCACCGGGGTCGCTTTGCTGCGCTTTGACGACGGCGTACGCACCGATGATGCGTCCGGGATCCGCCGCGTCGCGCAAGATGAACTTCGTGACGACGTCGTTCTCGACGGCTTTCGCGTATGCCGCCTGCTGCTGCGCCTCGGAATTACGAGAGCAGGCGGTCAGCGCCGCAGCCGCGGCGAGCACGAACGCTAGTACGCCAGCGTAATAGGAATGGTGGTGGCGGTTTTTTGACCGTCGGGCGTGAGCGCGTTGAACGTTACCTGATACGTCTTCAAAAACCACGGCGGAATAAAGCCCGGAATCTTTTGAATCCCGGCAAAGAGCCCGTCCTCGGCTTTCGGGATCTCGATGTTGCGGCCCTCGACGCTGAGCACGACGCTGGAGACGTTCGGCGTCGTCGTGATGCGGCATGCGAAGATGCCGCCGACGTGAACCGTGCTGTCGTTGATCTCGATGCGCATGATTTGCGGCGCGCCCGGTGACGCGTTTGGATCCGGTGTCGGATCGACGACGTATTTGTACGGGCTCGACGGCGCCGGCGTGGCCGTGGGCGTGGCTGTCGGCGTTGGCGCCGGCGTCGTGGGCGCCGCTGTCGGCGTAGGCGCCGGCGTCTGCGGCGGCGACGGCGTCGCCGTGGGAGTCGGCGATTCGCTCGGCATGGCGGATGGCGCGCCGGTCACCGGCGGAAGCTGCGGTTCTGGGCTCGGGGTCGCGAGCTGGGCCAACGCTTGGGCGGCGGCACCAAAAGCAAAGCCCAAGGTGAAAACCACGGGACGGACGATCACGTCGGTTGCAGTTTCTCCGCGGGGGCGAGCCGCCATGCGGCGAGGCAGAGCGGGATTGTAACGATTATCACCTCCAGCCACGGTGCCGCCGGCGCGTATCCGTACGCGTCGGGCAGATAGCGCAGCGCGCTCGTGAACGTCAACGCGAGGAGCGCGGGTCCCTCCGGGTCCTCGAGCGTGGCGGCAGCCAAGGGGAGCAGCCACAGGCCGTACCAGGGGTAGTCGTTGGGGTAGAGCGCCCAGACCGCCAGCGCCGCCGCGGCGAGCGCGCGCGCCCGTGCGCCGCGCCCCGCGCAGACGAGCGCCCACGCCGCGAGGCCAAGTGCCGCTACCCCGCGCAGCGCGATCGCGACGGCGGCCTGCGGCGTGCCGACGAAATCGGTCGCGACGAAGGCTTGATAGCCCCCGGCGGCGTGCGTCGCCGCAAATTGCACGGCGGCGGATGCGGCGATCGCCGCCGCGACGCCCCACGCAAAGCGCCGCTGCGGCAGCGCGTAGGCGAGCGCGAGCGCCGCGATGCCTCCCGTGGCCTTGAGCAGCCCCGACCATCCCGCGAGCACGCCCGCCGTTCCCGGCGCTCGGCGCGAGAGCCGATAGGCCAGCACGATGACGAGCGCGATCAGCGCGTCGTTGTGGCCTTCCGCGACGGTCGAGAGCACGACCGGATTGAGGCCGACCGCGACCGCGGTCAGCGTGCTCGGCGCCAGCGCGATCGCCGCGACGAACCCCGCAATCTCGGCGAGCCGCAGCGCGAGCAGCGTCTGCGCCAGGTCGAAGTGCGTCGCGCCGACGACTGCTTGCGCGAACGCAACGAACGCCGGACCGTAGATGCACGCCGGCAGCGACGGCCATTCGAATCCGATCGCCGCGGTCCAGTGCGCGTCGACGAGCCATGCGGGCGGAAAGAGCCGATGCACGTACGGGTTCTGATGCGTCGCCGCGAGCGCGCCGTACGCGGCGTACGCGTAAACGTCGCTCGAGAGCATGAAACGAAAGCCGAATGCGGCGAACGCCGCGAGCAGCGCCGCGACGACGATCCCTCCGCGAGAAATCTCCCTGCGCCGCGCCGCAAAGAGAACGACGACGTAAAACGCGCCGGCCACGCACATCGTGGCGGCGTACAAAAGCCACGCTTCGACGCCCGGCCAACCCCACGCCGTCACGACGGGAATCGGCTGCGCGAGCACGCCGGCTGGTTTCGGCAGCAGCGGAAAGAGCAGCCATGATCCCAGCGCACCGAGCGCCATCGTCAGCGGAATCATCCAAACCGCCCGCATTGCAACGGGCTTCGCGTTCGCCGGTGCGAACACTCTGCGGAATGGACGAGCAGGAGCTGCGCCGCGCCGTCGTTCGCAAGCGCAACGGCACGCCGCTCGACGACGCAACGTGGGAAAGGGTCGTGAGCGATTACGCTGCCGGCTGCGCCGATGAGGCGCAGCTCGCCGCGCTGCTCATGGCATGCGTCTGGCACGGCATGACACCGGCGGAGACGGCGGCAATGACGCGCGCGATGATCGCGTCGGGCGAGACGATCGACCTCGGTTTCGATGCGGTCGACAAACATTCGACCGGCGGCGTCGGCGATACGGTCTCGCTCGTCGCCGTGCCGCTCGCGGCGGCGTGCGGCGCGCGCGTCGCAAAGCTTTCCGGCCGCTCGCTTGGGCACACCGGCGGCACGCTGGACAAGCTCGAGGCGATCGCGGGCGTGCGCACCGAGATGAGCGTCGAGCGCTTTCGCGAGATCGTGCAGAAGGTCGGCTGCGCGATTGCGGCGCAGAGCGCGCGGCTCGTTCCCGCGGACAAGAAGATCTACGCGCTGCGCCATCGCACCGGAACGGTGCGCTGCGCCGGCCTCATCGCGGCCTCGATCGTATCGAAAAAAATCGCGAGTGGTGCGCGCGCGATCGTCTACGACGTGAAATGCGGCCGCGGCGCGTTCCTGCCGACCGAAGCCGAGGCCTTCGAGCTGGCGGAGACGATGGTGCGTCTCAGCGAGGATCTCGGCCTCTGCGCCGTCGCGCACGTCACCGACATGGAGGAGCCGCTCGGGCCTGCCGTCGGCAGCGGCGTCGAAGCGATCGAAGCCCGCGATTTTTTGCGCGGAACCCGCCGCGATCCACGCTTGCATGCCGGCGTGATGCTCGTCGCGCAGACGATGCTCGAGCTGGCCGGCATTGCGAACGGAACGGCGCGATTAGCGCGCGCGCTGGATGACGGCAGCGCCTACGAGACGTTCGTCGCGATGGTCGAAGCGCAAGGCGGCACGCGCAGCGGGCTCGAGCAGATGACGCCGCTGCCCGCGCGCGCGGTCGCCGCAAGCAGAGACGGTTTCGTCCACGCGTTCGACACCGTTGCGCTCGGCGAGCTTGCGCACGATCTCGTGCGGGCCGGCGGACCGCTCGCCGGCATCCGGCTCGCCGTGCGTCTGGGCGATGCGGTCGCGCGCGGCGAGATCGTCGCGCAGCTCTTCGGCGGCGACGGTGCCGCGGAACTGCGCGCGCACCAAGCAATTGAGATTGGGCCTACTCAGCCGCCCTCGCGCACGCTCACCATGGGATCGATTCGTTCCAGCTCGCCGTTGCGAATGACGTCGGCGATCAAATAGAGCGGCCGGCCCTTGACTTGTTCGTAGATGCGGCCCACGTACTCGCCGAGCGTGCCGATCGCGATGAGCTGCACGCCGCCCAAAAAGAGGATCGCGAAGATCGTCGAGGTGTAACCCGGCAGATTGTATCCGGTGAAGAGTTTAAGCCAAATCTCATAGAGGGCGACGAGGAATGAGATGATGGAGACGGCAAATCCGAGATAGGAAGCAAACCGGAGCGGAATCTCGCTAAAGCTCGTGATCCCGTCGATGGCGAAGCGCAGCATCTTCGCGAACGGATATTTGGTTTTGCCCCACATCCGTTCGTCGCGATCGTACTCGACGCCGATTTGCGGGTAACCCACCCAGCTCACCAGGCCGCGGAGAAAACGATGACGTTCCCTCGTCAGTTTGAGCGCCTCGACGACGCGCCGACTCATCAGGCGAAAATCGCCCGTGTCGACGGGAATCGCGACGTTCGTGAGCCGGCGCACAACGCGGTAGAACCACCGGGCGGTGAGGAGCTTGAAGGTGCCCTCCCCCTTGCGGGTGCGGCGAACGGCGTAGACGACGTCGTAGCCCTCGCGCCAGCGCTCGAGAAAGGCGCCGATGAGCTCCGGGGGATCTTGCAGGTCGCCGTCCATCAGGACGACGGCGTCACCGCGCGCCATATCCACTCCGGCCGTGGCCGCGAGCTGGTGGCCAAAATTTCGCGAGAGATTGACGACAACGATTTCATGATGGGTCAGCGCCAGGTCGCGCAGGCGCAGGAGCGTCGCATCACGGGAGCCGTCGTTCACGAGGACCAGCTCGTAGGGCGGCGCATCGCGCAGCTCGGCCATGACGGCGCGAACCCGTCGCACCAGCTCGTCGACGTTCCCTTCCTCGTTGTAGAGCGGAACGACGATCGAGAGCAGGCCGCCTGATGGCATCACGCGCGAGCCTACGGCTGCTCGGGGGATGCGCCCTCTCGGTTTTCCTGTCCGTCTGCTTCGGAGGCCCCGGCGCGGCCGAAACCGTCCCCGCGCCGGTCGCGCTGCAGGAGGTCCATCCCCAGATCCTCGCGATGGCGATCTCGGATTCCACCCTTCACGTCGGCGAGCGGGTGCACGGCCACGTCGACACGACCGCCGACGTGACCGCCGTCGAGCTGCATATCGGCTTCTGGCACATGCCGCTCGACCGCACGGGCGTCGGCCATTTTGCCGCTTCCGGCAAGATCCCGCTCATCGCCTATTTCTTCCGCGGCAACTATACGCTGCGCGTCGTCGCCACGAGCGCGAACGGCAAGGAAGCGGAACGCGACCTCCCGATTCGGTTGCGCTGATCCTCGCTAATGCTTCGGCGGCGCCGGCAGCGGCGTCGGGAAGCCGAAGGGCATGGGATTGAACGGCGTCGGCGTCGCACCCGGGACGAGCTGCTCGCCGCCGGCGGGATTGAAATCGGCCCAGTTGTACACCGTGTCGTCGCGCACCGTCGTATCCGGCTCGCCGAACGGGCTCGAACCGAGAAAGAAGTGGCGCGGCGGCTCTGCAATGCCTGCCTTGCTGCGCTCCTCCGATTGCCACGATCCGCGCGTGTACTTGTACGCGAACGCGGTGCCCGTCCGCAACGGCATCGTCACGGAGTAGTGCAGCGCATCGATGCGCTCCATGCGAATCGCCTGCGGATTCCAGCCGCTGACGTCCGTGCTCATGTAGACCGCATCGGAGAGCGGTGTCGTCGGCGGCACCTCGACGACGAAACGAACGGAGACGATCTTGCCGGTGAGCGGCATGCGGCTCGAGTTCAGCTTCGACGAGCCAAGCGCCGCCGGCCACTGGTCGTTGTTCGGCACGGCAGGCGACAGCGCCACGGCGTACTTGTGCGCGGCCGCGGCGTACGCCGCATTGAACGGCAGCGGATGCTTTGCGACCTGCAGCTCGATGATCTGGCCGGTCGCATCGAAGATCGCTTGCGCGTACATGCGCGTCGAGGGCAGCGGCGCCGGTTGGCCGTTATCGATCCAGACGCTGTGCGCGTTCGGCGCGAGCTTGAACGCGTCGCCGGTGCTGAAGAAGATATATCCGTGCTGCACGTCGAGGACTTCGGCCGAGAAGAACACCGCGTTGCCGCTCGGGTGCGGCAGCGGCGTTCCGCCGGAGGTCTTTGAGGGGCTCGGCGTCTCGAACTTCGTCGCAGTCGGAATCGGCGTCGGCGTCTGTGTCGCCAAGATCTGCGGCGTTGCCAGGGCGATGGCCGATGGCGCTGCGAGCCCTTCGGCTCCGCGCACTGCGTGCGCTCCGCTCGGGACAGGCTCCGCACCTTCGGCGCGGAGCCGAGGGGCCAGCGCCATCGCAAGCGCCGCGACAACCAAGACGGCAAACCCGCGCTTCATCACGGTCCGAATTGAATCGTCCATTGATTCCACCCCTGCGGGCCGAAGTTGAAAAAGTAGCTGCGCTGCACGAGCACGCTCAGGATCGGGCTGATGCGCGCTTGGATGCGGCCGGTGACGTCGTACGGCGGATTGCCCCAGTAGTAAGGGATCGGATCGGGAAAATCTTTGTGCTTCTCGGCTACAAACGTAAACGAGAAGTACGGCGTCGGCGTGTAGGTGTACGAGTACTGCAGCGTGCGCAGCGTGACAAAGCCGTCGAAGGCCGCAAAGCCGGGATAGGTCTGTCCGTTGTACGGATTGTTGAAGACCGTCGGCGGATAGATCACCGGCTGCAGCGCGCCGAGATAGTCCCCTTCGTTCGTCACTGTGTAGGCGAGGTACATCGAGCCTTTGTGCCCTTGCAGCTTGCTCAGCACCGCCGTGAGGGTGCTCTGATCTTGGAAGCGCGGGAAGGACGAGACGAAGGTGCGCTGACGATCGTACGTTACCGAGAAGCTCACGGCCTGATCGAACGCCGCGTGCGGCGTCAGATTATACGGGTCTGAAAAAATCGTGAACCCGAGGAAATGCTGCCAGTACGAGGTGTACGGCGTGCCGTCGAACGTTCCGAGCCCGAACGTATCGTGCGCCGTCAGGAGGCCGCCGCGCAGGCGGAAGCTGATCGGGACGTACTTGCTGATCCGCTGGTTCGCGCCGACCCACGCCAGCTCGAAGTTGTTGGGATGATTGGGGATAAATGGGTGCCCGCCATAGGTTCCGGATAGCGGCTCAGCCATGAGGTCTTGATGATACTGATTAGCGGTCAATTGCAAGAACGAGTTCTTTAAGCCGTAGGTGAGCTGCAAGTTCTCAAGCGCGGTTGAGTACAGCGGTTCCGAAAAACCGGACTGAAGTGTATTTAGCTGTTCGAACGTCGAGACTTGAAACCGCTGGTTTCTAGTCTTGATCAGTCCGAGCAGGTTGTATTCTTTATCAGGCCGCGTTAGCGGGCTAATTGATGCTACAAGATAGGCGTTCTGCCAGCCGAAATTTTGTTCGATTGCAAGGTACGTCTTGTTTGTAGAATCGTACCGCCCAAAAAGCGTCGTGGTGGAGTGCGGGCCGCCAAAGAACGGATATCCGACGCCTCCCGTCGCTCCTGCGAGACCGTTCTGCACCAGATACGGATTGGGCGAGAAGTTCTGATAGTAGCTGGGAGTCGGGACGTACACGCCTTCGGTATAGATACGCGCCGGTTTCAGGGCGATGCCCGTCTTTGGGATGATCGTCGCTTCTTTCGCTAAGATGAACGGATGCTCGACGCCGGTCTCCGGCATGTTGAAGGCGTCGCCCGGCATCTCACGGCCCTTCACCGGCTTCGCATAATCACTGTCCAAAAACGTCCAGCGATCCGGTTCCGGCGTCGCCGGCAAGAAATAACCGCGCTTGAGGTCGAGAAATTCACCGAACGCGGCTCCCGAGTACTCGTACGACCCGTGCACGACGCTGACGCCGCCGGCCACGACGAAGCGATTCATCTTGAGGTCCATCTCGAAGTAGCGGCCGCTGATCGTCGTGCCGTCGCTCAGCGTCACGCGCACGTTGCCGTCGGCCGTGACGATGTAGTGGCTGCTGTAGAATCCTATGCGACCGGCGCGCACGACGATCGTGTCGATCTGGGCTGAGGCCGGCAGCGGCTTCGCGACAACGGAAAAGAGCAGCAGGGTGATAGCGGCTAGCGTTAGGGGGCGCACGCGGGTTTCGTCTTCAGAGGTGGAACAGGCATCGCCTCCGGGCTGCGGGAATCGGGCCCGCCAATGCCGCGGATGGTCGTGCTCGTCATCGACTCCGGCGGGGTCGGTGCGCTTCCCGATGCCGGCGCTTATGGGGACACGTCGGAAGCCAACACGCTGGGCAACGTGGCGGCTCGCGCCGGCGGCCTCAACCTTCCGACGCTGGAGCGGCTGGGGCTCGGCGACGTCACGAAGATTTTAGGTGTTCGCGCCGTCGAGCATCCCGAAGCAGCGGTCGCGCGCCTGCAGGAGCGCTCGCGCGGCAAAGATACGATCACGGGTCATTGGGAGATGGCGGGGATCATCACCACCGTGCCGTTCCCGACTTATCCACACGGCTTTCCGCCCGAGGTCATCGAGCGGTTCACGGCGATCGCGGGCAAGCCGCCGCTCGGAAACAAAACGGCCTCCGGCACGGAGATCATCAACGAGCTGGGCGACGAGCACGTCAAAACCGGCCGACCGATCCTCTACACGTCTGCCGATTCCGTCTTTCAGGTTGCGACGCACGAAGACGTCGTGCCGCTCGCGACGCTCTATGACTGGTGCGAACGCGTGCGCGCGATGCTGGTCGCGCCGCACAACGTCAATCGCGTCATCGCGCGGCCGTTCACGGGAACCAGCGGCAAGTACACGCGCACGCCGAACCGGCGCGATTACGCCCTCGAACCGCCCCCAAGCGTCCTCGACGATCTTTCCGCGCGCGGCGTCCCGGTGCACGCCGTCGGGAAGATTTGCGACATCTATTGCGGCCACGGCATTACGACGTCCGTTCGTGTGGTCGACAACGACGACGCGATGAATCAAACGGCACTGCTGCTCGGCCGTCTCGAGTACGGCCTCATTTTCACGAATCTCAACGATTTCGACAGCAAGTACGGCCATCGCCGCGACGCCCGCGGCTACGCGAGGGCGCTCGAGCGGCTCGACGTTCGGCTCGCCGAGCTGCTGCCGCAACTGCGGGCCGGCGACGGCCTCATCGTCACCGCCGACCATGGCTGCGACCCGACGGCCCCGGGCAGCGACCACACGCGCGAATTCGTCCCCTTCATTGAATATGGCACGGCCGCCGGTGCCGTTCTTGGAGCGATCGGCGGCCTGGATTACGTCGGAAAACGAGTCCGTGTCAGCCTGAGTGGAGGCGCGCGCTAGCGCGCCGGAGTCGAAGGGCAGCCCAGATTGAGAATCCATTAGGTTGGTCGCCTGGGCGGAGAAGGTTGGACGAATCCCGAGAAGGTATCGCAATCGTGGCCGTGATTGAGAGTCTTCAACCCTCCACTTACACCCAGGACGTTGCGGCTGCCCGCGACGTGCCACGCTGGTGGTGGGCGGCGAAGCGGGTGACTGATGTCACAGTGGCGGCGACGGTTCTCGTCGCCAGCCTGCCGGTGATGGCGCTTACGGCAATCGCGATCGCAATCGTTTCGCCGGGCTCGCCGATCTTTCGGCAGACGCGAGTCGGGAAGAACGGCCAAGAATTCAAGCTCTACAAGTTCCGCACGATGGAGCGCGGCGCGCATTTGCTGCACGAGCGGATGAAGCCGCTCAGCGAAGTCGACGGCCCCGTCTTCAAGCTTCGCAACGACCCGCGCTTGCACGCGCTGGGTGCAATCTTGCGGCGCACGAGCATCGACGAGCTGCCGAATTTCATCAACGTGCTGCGCGGCGAGATGAGCGTCGTCGGTCCGCGCCCTCCGCTTCCTAGCGAAGTGGAGCATTACGACGGCTATGCGCTGAGGCGGCTGACCGTGAAGCCCGGCGTGACATGCCTGTGGCAAATCAACGGCCGCTCGACCGTCAGCTTCGAGCATTGGATGGCGCTCGACAACGAATACATCGACTCATGGAATCCGATGACCGACCTGGGCATCATCGCAAAGACGGTTCCAGCGGTCGTTCGAGGCATCGGCGCGCACTAGCCCGAACGGTGCCTCAGTGATCCGTTCTAACAATCCCGCGATCGATTTCGAAGCGCTGCGTGCGAGGGTGCGCGCTACGGCGGATAGGGTACGCGCGGCGAGTGCCGGCGAACAGCGTCGCCGAGATCCAGATTCACTCTTTGCGTCGTATCGCGCCGCAAACGCTTATCTTGATCGTGCAGACGACTTCGCTTATCCGCAGACGCGGGTACCGCGACGGATCGCCGTGCTGCTCCAACGCTTTGGCCGCCGACCCGAGCGAGTGCTGCTGCATTTCTACAATCTGGCGTTGCGCCCTGCGCGCGAAGCGAGCGCCGCGCAAGTCTCTGCTACGCGGGAGTTGGTGAAAGCGGGACATGCGATGGCAAAGCGCCTCCGGGAGCTTGAACAGCAACTCGACGAGCTTCGAAAAAGGGAGTGAAGCGGCGCATCGCGATCCTGACTCCGTGGTACGGCCAAGAGTGTACCGGCGGTGCCGAAATGCTCGCTCGGGAGCTAGCGCAGCGCCTTTCCGAACGTGACGCCGTCACCGTACTGACGACTACGTCGCGGTCCTTTCTCCACGAATGGGATAAGGACTATCACAAGCCGGGTCGCTTCCGCGATGGCAACTACGATGTTGTGCGTTTTAGAGTCCGTCGTCGCAACAGCGAAGCTTTTGCCGCGAACAACGAACAACTCTTGGGACTACCGCGTCACCGCTGGCCGGAGATCTCGCGATACGGCATCAGGACCGATTTCTTCTTAGACGAGTCGATCAATTCGCCGGAGCTTGAGGCTCATGTCAAGAGACAGGGGGGGGCGTGGTACGACGCGATACTCGCCCTGCCGTACTTGTACGGCGTCGTCGTCAACGCGATCAAAACCGCGCAAGCTCCGATTCATCTCATTCCCTGCTTGCACGACGAGGCGTATGCACGCATACCGCGCATCGAGGATGCTATGCATCGCGCAAAGACGCTGTTGTTCAATAGCGCGGGCGAAGCCGAACTTGCGCTGCGACTGTATGGTCCCGGCATCTTGGAGAAATCGTATGTCATCGGCACCGGCATACCACCGGCGTACGAGCCGGCACTCACCTCGCCGATCGAGGGACGCTACTATTTATATCTAGGCCGCCGGGAGCCCGAGAAAGGCGTTGACCTGCTCGTCGGGGCCTTCCGGCACCATCGTTACAACGGGTCGCGGCGTGAGGTCAAGCTCGTGCTCGCCGGTCCTGGTGAGCGGTCCTACGACGATGCTGAAGGTGGGATTCGCGATCTCGGCTTCATCGACGAAGCGACGAAAGCGCGCTTGCTGAAAGACGCCCTTGCGCTGTTGCAGCCCAGTCAAAACGAAAGCTACTCGCGCGTGCTCATGGAGGCGTGGCGCGAAAACGTTCCGGTTGTGGCCCATGCCGAATGCTTGGCGACGGCGACGGCAGTGCTGGAGTCGAAGGGCGGATTGCTTGCTGCCACGGGCGATGAATGGGCGGCTGCGCTTCGCGCGCTTGAAGAGATGGAACCGGCCGAACGCCGCCGGATCGGCGCGCTGGGTGCGCAGTATGCTGCGGAGCATTCCGATTGGGACAAAGCGATCTCGAGGCTGCGTGCGGCGATCGGCCTCGATGAAGAGGTTGCGGGCACGAAGCCAAATGGCAAACGCATCGATCAAATTCTCGAAGCGTTTGATCGCGGCGACGCGATATCCGACCATGCGCGCGGCATTGCTAGCCGGCTGCGGGCGCTGGGATATCAATCGAAGATTTATGCGGCACACATAGCGCCTGGGGTCGACGATGCCTCGCCGCTTCCGCAATCGCTGAGCTTCGCGGACGGACTGATATATCATCACTCGATCGGATCGGATGTTGCGGAGTGCTTCGTCGGGGCACGCGGCCGCAAAAGCGTAATCTACCACAACGTTACGCCAGCTCACTTTTTCGACCCGTACGCTCCAAAGGTTGCGCAGCAACTGAGACGCGGGCGTGATCAATTGGAGCGAGTGGTTGCCGCATCGGATATATGCATCGGAGATTCCGAGTTCAACGCCGATGAAATGCGCGCCCTCGGGGGAAGGAACGTGCAGACGATTCCGGTTGCGACACAGTTTCGTCGCTTCGACGTATCCCCGAGCGCTTGTGTCGTCCGCGCAAAACGGGGTACGACATGGCTATTCGTCGGACGCGTATCTCCGAACAAAGGCTTAAGTGCCCTCATCGATGCTTTCGAAGCCTTCTTGCGCTTGGACGAGGACGCCGCCCTGGTTATTCTCGGGAAATTCGATCGAAGCGACCGGTATTACAGCGAGCTCAAGGGTGATCTCGTGCGCCGCGGCACCGATCCTTATGTTACACTGACAGGCTACGTCGACGAGGCAGGGATCGTTGGATATTATCGCAATGCTGATGTGTTCGTCTGTCTCAGTGAGCACGAAGGTTTTTGCGTCCCGCTCATCGAGGCCATGTTCTTCGACGTTCCGGTCGTCGCCAAAGCGGCGACTGCCATTCCATTCACTCTTGGAAAAGCCGGCCTGCTGCTCGAACCAAATGCCGACGCGTACGATGTCGCCGCCGCGGCATATGAGGTATGCATGGATGCGCGGCTTCGCGAACAGATCATCGCTGCGCAGCGTGATCGCCGTCGCGACTTCTTACCCTCTCAGGTCGATCCGTTGATCAACAAGCTCGCGGCCGATCTCGTACCTACGTAGCGTGCAGAGATTCAGGGTCGTTCCCGTCCCGCTGATTTACGCACTAACGGCGGCGATTTCGTTCATGGCGTTCTTTTTCGCGGATCGCTTGTGGGACGCAAACCTGCACGTCCCTTTCGCCTACGCGTCGCACGGTGACGCGATCGAACCACAGATGAAGATGCTCATCGACGGCGGATGGTTCTTTGAGCCACATCTCGCTGCGCCGTTCGGGCAAGATACTCAAGCGATTGCGCAGCTCAACGCGCTGAAATGGGCGTTGCGCTGGGTGCTTGCCGAGCTGACGCAGAGTCCCTTCATGGCTCAGAACCTCTTCGAGATGATATCTCCGGTCCTCAGCTCGATGACGTTTCTCTACGCGGCTCGGCGATTGGGCCTCTCGTTCGCGGGGGGGATTCCTTGTGCCATTTTGTTTGCGAACCTCTACGAGTTTTACTGGCGAGTACTTGCGGCGCATGCGATCCAGGGCGCCTACTGGATGACGCCGCTCGGATGTTTGGCGTTGTTATGGATATGTGACGGCATCAAGCTACGGTCGCGTGACGGGATTACCTTTTTGGTCATCGCGGTCTTGATCGGTCTGGAAAGTCACTACGAAGTCTTCTTTGCATCGTGCCTTGCCCTTGTCGCAATCGTCATCGGCTACGTTCAGGAACAGTCCTTGCGGGCGCTGCGGGCAGGTGTCATCTTTATCGGCGCAATGGCAGCGAGCTTTCTAGTAAACTTTTCGCCGACGTTGATCTGGAAGCTCGTCAACCACGCCAGCGGTTATCCGTACGCTCGGTTGCCGGTGGAAGCCTTTCTCTACTCGCTGTCGATCGGACAGATGATTCTTCCAAATCCAGACCACCGGATTCACAAATTGGCGATGATGCGCGAGCACTTCGATAGCGTGTTCCCGCTTCTGGTAAACGAGAACAAGGCGGCGACGTTAGGCTTCATCGGCGACGCAGGGCTGGTATTACTCGTTCTCGCGCTCATCGCGTGGGGATGGCGTAAGGTTCCCGTGACGATCGAACGATCAGCACTACTCGCACTTGCCGCAATCATACTCGCAACGACGGGAAGCGTCGGCGCCATAGTCAACACCTTCATCACTGCGGACATCCGGGCATATAATCGTATTAGCACATGGATCGCGTTCTTCTGCTTGCTTGCCGTGGGGTACGTGCTTGAGGCTCTCTGGCAGTGGATGCGCGTGCGTCGCAGAGGGCTGACGTACGCCGCGTTAGCGTCCGCCCTCACAGTGCTCGGCGTTCTCGATCAGTCTCCCGCGCACGCTCCACCTTACGTTCGCGCGGAGAGAGCCGAAACGGAAGATCAAGCGTGGGTGGATCGCATCGCGCAAACGCTCCCGCCCGATGGCGCCGTTTTACAACTCCCGTATGCTGCGGATGCTGAAAGTCTTCTCGGGCTAATGCAACAGGAGCCGTTCATGCTATCGAAGGATTTGCGCTGGTCCGTGGGTGCTTGGAACGGCTCTCGCCACGCAAAATTCGAACGTTGGCTCGCCTCACTGCCGCCGCACCAGCTCGTTGCGGCGGCGCTTCTTGGTGGGTTTCAGGGTATTGTGGTGTATCGATCGCAGTTCCCCGACAACGGCGCTGCGATCGAAAAGCAGATCGCGGCGATTGCGGGGCCTCCATTAGTGGGGGAAGGGACGTCGCAATCGTATTTTCCGCTGCGTTCGCTCGTGCAAGCGGCCCGAAGTGCCGATCCAGCCGTCGGCACATCGCGAGGCATCGCTGAGGCCGTGTCAATGTCGAACGAGGGCAAGGCTGACGTCAGTGAAAGCCTTCACCGCATTGAGTCTGCATTGGCGACGAGGGCGGCCGCTACACGTGAAGAACGTCCAGGAGGATGAAAGAGGGTGTAGTCGCGCTTTTCCCCTCGTCGAACAGAGCGAGCATGCGGCGTTATTTCGAGCTGATTACGACGATAGCGGAACGAAACATCAAGGCACGTTATCGAGGCTCCGTATTGGGCGTTTTTTGGTCGCTTTCAAATCCCCTCATCATGACGGGGATTTACACGCTTATCTTTGGGACGGCATTTTCATCGTACTACGGCAACTCGATCCTCAATTACGTACTCGCCGTTTTCATGGGACTCGTCGTCGTCACATTCTTTGCACAATCGTCAAGTCAGGCCCTGACGTCGGTGGTAGCGAATGGCTCGCTTGTCAACAAGATCAAAATCCCGCTGAGCGTCTTTCCCGTCTCTATCGTTGTTGCGAATCTCTTTCAGTTTTTGGTCGGGGTGTTGCCGGTTATAGTTTTCGTTACTCTGTTCGCGAGCCACAATCCGGAACGCGTCCTGCTTCTGATCGCTCCGGCTGTTTCGCTGCTCTTGGTGACCGTAGGTGCGTCGCTAGCAGTCTCGGCATTGTTCGTGTTCTTCCGAGATCTTCCGTACATCTACGAGCTGATGGTGTTCATCATATGGATGACGAGCCCGATCTTTTATCCGGAAGATATTGTCCCGCCGCACCTCCGCGTGTGGGTGCATCTGAATCCGATTGCGGCAATCGCCAATGACATTCGCCAAATTGCCTTTAACCCGCTCGCGCCACATCTGCACACGCTGGCACTGACGTTAAGCCTCGGAGGGCTGACGCTCGTGCTTGGGGCCGTCCTCTTTGTCGTGCTTCAGCCCTTGGCGATGGATCTTCTTTGATGCCGGTCATCGACTTACGCGAGGTCTCGCTCTGGAGGCGAACTCAGGAAGAGTTCCATTACGATCTCAAGCGCTTCGTCTTTAACCTCCTTCGGGGCCGGCATCGGCGGCCTAATCGTAGGCAGGTGCTCGAAGGAGTCAATATCGCGGTACACGCCGGAGAGAAGGTCGGCATCATCGGTCCCAATGGCTCCGGAAAGACGACGCTGCTCAAAGTAATTTGCGGCATTCTCGCGCCAACAAGGGGTACTGTAAACACGTTCGGTGTCATTGCACCCCTCATAGAGCTGGCTGCAGGTTTCGACGTCGAGCTATCTTTGGTTGACAACATCGTCTATTATGGCTTGCTGCTTGGAATCGCGCGGCGAAGAATGCTGCAACACGTTGAGCGCATCTTAGATTTCGCTGAACTCGGTGAATACCGCAACGAGCCGGTAAAAACGCTCTCTTCAGGCATGACCGCCCGGCTCGGTTTTGCGATTGCAACCGAATTTCGGCCCGACATTCTCATTTTGGACGAGGTGCTGGCGGTTGGGGACGAAGCGTTTCAGCGAAAGTGTCGCCAGCGGATCGATGCTCTCTGGGACGATCATGTCACGATTCTCGTCGTTTCACATAACCTTGACTTCATCGTCCGCTCATGCAACCGTGCGCTGTGGATCGATCGCGGTAGAATAGTCTACGACGGCGCTCCTTATGAGGCGGTGCTGCGATATCGTTTAAAAGTGGAAGAGCAGCGCCTGGCAGCCGAGCAGGCGCGAACGCCGATGGTGCTCGTTGCTCCAAATCACTCGAACTCGAAGTATGCCGGGCAGGTCTTCGCGTATTTCGAAGGCCGGCTGCACCTGGTCGTAGATCGCAATTGGATGAATCAGAGCGGACTGGATGATGCAGAGGCCATTCGCTTCAACGATGAAATCCTGGATCGTATTCCACTCGGTGAGACTATCGGGACGCTGAGGGGCATCACCGCCGGATGATATCGCTGATCCTCTACGGCCGGAACGATTCCTACGGCTATAATTTACACAAACGCGCCGCTATCAGCCTCAACTGCATGGCCGAACTGCTCACGGCTCAGGGCGACGAGATCATTTTCGTCGACTACAACACGCCCGACGACTTTCCAACCTTTCCGGAAGCGATCCAGGATACGTTGACGGAAAAGGCAAAGTCGCTGCTGCGCATCTTGCGTGTGCGGCCGAAGCAGCACGAACGCTTTCGCGATAAGACACACCTCGTCGCGCTCGAGCCGATCGCGCGCAACGTCGCGATCCGCCGTTCGAATCCCGAGAATCGCTGGATTCTATCCACGAACACCGACATGGTATTCGTTCCGCGTCGCGGCAGGTCGCTCTCGGAGATCGCCGCAGAGCTGAAGGACGCCTACTATCACCTTCCACGGTTTGAGGTTCCTGAGACACTCTGGGAGAGTGTCGACCGCACGAACCCGCGTGCAATTATCGCCGCGTTCCAGACCTGGGGTACGCAGTATCATCTGAACGAGATCGTCCTCGCGTGGCATCCCGACGTGCGATACGATGGGCCCGGAGATTTTCAGCTGATCCTGCGTTCGGATCTGTGGTGCGTGAGTGGCTTTCACGAGTCGATGCTGCTGGGCTGGCACGTCGATTCCAACATGGCCCGTCGGCTCGCTTTGCTGCCGAGGCAGATAGGCGACGTGCTGGATGATCTCTACGGTTATCATTGCGACCACACGCGGCAGGTGACGCCTGCGCATCGCGCACGGGCAGCGGCGAACGATCAAAAAATGTTCTTTGAGGACGTCTCGCGCGCTGATATTCCGGAGCAACGCGATAATTGGGGCCTTGCCGGGGAGTCGGTTGAAGAAGTATCACTTGCTGCAAATCGCACCTATCTTGCGGCACTGTCGGCAGCTATCACGTGCCCACTTGATAAGCCGACGGAGATTGGCTATACCGGCGAATCTTTCAACCGTCAGGATTATTCCGCCGAGCACGTGGTTCCGTTCCTGATCGATAGCGTGAGCAGTTATTCTCGCGATGCGGCGGTAGCCTGGATGGGGGCGAAAAAATCCATGTTGCGCTCTTTTGCCGCGGCGTGGAGCGCGATGGGGTTCATTCGCCCGATTTTCGTTTTTGACAATGCGCGGTGGCTGGGTTCTGAATTGCCCGAGGGTTGCCGTTGGGCGGCGTGGGACGAAGCATGCGAGAGCGCCGATGTTTTCGTGTTCGACTGGGGAAGGCCGGAAACGGACTCTTCCGCCCCCTGGATATTTCAAAAGGACCCTATTATCCGTGACGTCAGCCGCGCGTTTCGAAAAACGGTTCGGAACGAGCGGCCGCGACTCGCGGGAAATGCTCGAAAACTTCGACGATTCATCGGTATTAATGCCATTAATAACGCGGTCGAGGGTATGTTCAAGCAGCATATCGCTGCAGCGCTCACTCCTCTCTCAACGCATATTCGCCAGGGTTTCTTGAGCGAGCTGACGCCCGAGATACTGCCTCTGCTATATGCCGGAAAGGCCGGACAGAAGTTCAACGACCGTATCGCATCCATTGAAGGCGTTAGCGGCTACGTATTCTACGGCCCGTATCTCGATCTCGATAGCTCCGGGTACTCGCTCACCTTGAGCTTCTCAGACGTTCGCTTTTTAAGCGACGGTCCGCGCCTTCTAGGATTGGAGGTTACGTCGAACGGTCGACTCATCGCGTATCGTGAGATCAGTGAATGTGATCTCAAGAGCGAAATCGTCACATTCGAGTTTTCCGTGGCTCGCGAGGTGGTGGAGTCCGATGATTGGCCGGCTGTGGAGTTTCGGTTAATGACGCCCGGCAGCTTGGCGTTCAATATTCGAAGCGCCGTACTCGAAGAAACGACCTCGCCCGCACACGATAAGACGAAACTCGAAAGCTTCGATTGTGCGCCGTTATTGACCGTAGGGCCCGCGGGCGTACCCGTGACCTCGCGGAACAGCCGACGAGAAGTGCAAGCTCGTGAGGGAATAGAAGATCTGCTCGTTCACGGTCCAAACTTTTGGCTTCCGACCGGCCGATATAACGCGACCTTCTCTTTTCGGATTGAAAATGCCGATGACGGAGATGAGATCGCAATCTATGCGACGACGAATCTAGGACGGCGCGTCTTGGCAAGTAATGCCTTGAAGCCGGCGATGCCCGGAACACATGACTGTTCCGTCGAGTTCACCCTGGGTGCGGACCTTCCGTCGCAGGAGACAGGGCTGCTCGAGTTTCCCGTCTGGTCCTCAGGGCGAAGCCGATTTGCCCTCACGTCGGTTCGCCTCGATCAGCGGGAGTCAGAGCCGCTTGAAAGCCGGCTAGCCGAGGCGGCTACGGATAACGGAGAAATTCTTTATCTTACGCACACGGGAAGAGCCGGTAAATCGCTTCCGGGAAGAGTCCTTGCCTTACCTGGTGCGGGCGGCATTGTTTTCTTTGGTCCGTATCTCGAGCTCGCTCGGGGCAATTATCAGCTCGAAATCAGATTTAGTGAATCGGAGCACGGAATCGAGCATATGGAAGACTGCGGGCTTGCCATCGCGGCGGTGTCGCAAGGGCACATCGTTGCATATCACGACATCACTGCGCGCGACCTCGCCGAAAAGCGCGCGACTCTCGACTTCGATATAGCGGACCCCAAGTATGGCCGGCGGCTTGAGGTCGTTTTGCGAACAACCGGGCAGACCAAAGTGAGCATTTGTTCCGCTGTGCTCCGAGAGCGAGAAGCGGGGAAAGCCGTTTTGCAAGCTGGCGCGCCCGAGTTGCTGAAGTTCTTGGAAGTGGGGGAAGCGGGAGAATGGCGGCGCTTTCCCGACTCGAGCGGTAAGTCGGCAATTCGCCACGTTCCGGCTTCGCAGGGTTACGTGGGGTACGGTCCTTATCTCGCTCTCGAGGCGGGCAAATACGAAGTTAACGTTCAACTGTATATTAACGCCGGGAACCGGCAGGCCCCCATCACGCTGGATGTTGCACAGAGCCTCGGCAAAGACGTCCTCGCAAAGAGCGTGGTTACGCCAGGTAAGTTGCCTTGGCTTGCACGCCGGTCGCGGTGGGAATGCGTCGCCGAGACCTTGAGATTTGATGTGCCGGAAAGCGTGCCTCCCGAAGAACGCTTCGAATTCCGAGTCTTCGCGCTCGGGGGCGGCGAGTTTTTCGTAACTTCCCTTCGCGTGGAGAAACTAACTCCGGCTGCTCAGGTTCGCGAAGCCGTCGTCGCGCGTTCGCCGTAGCCGAGCCAGACCGGCTGCAGCGCACGAGCGGTGTCGCGCGGTAGGATGCGCCAGCAATCGATCACGGGAATCGCACGCGGTAGTATAAGCTCTTTCAACGAAGCATATTCGGGCCAAGCGGTGACTATCACGCCGATGTCGGCGTGGAGCAGAGCCTCTTCAGCGGATGGAGCTTGCGAAACGCCGCTGCCGAGGATCCGAAGTGCCGCAGTCGCGGCCAGTGGGTCATGGATGATGATATCGAAGCCTTCTTTGGCAAGCCGTTGCGCCAGCAAGACTCCTTGGCTTTCCTCGACCACTGGCGTTTGCGGCTTATACGCCATGCCGAGGACTGCGACTCTTGCTCCACTCGGAACTCGGCTTGTCACGGCTGTTGTAAGCCGATCGATCTGGTAGCGATTAATCGTGTCGGTTCCCACGGCGATGTCGGCGTGCGCTCCCAGCGACGAAGCAAGTGCCGCAAATGCGACGTTATCTCGGGGAAAGCATGGCCCGCCGTAACCCACGGCGCCACGCAAATACTTGCGCCCGATTCGCGAATCGCTCCCGATTGCTTCCACGACGACGTCGACGTCTGCTTCCGGTAACCGGTCGCACAGATCTGCGAGCATGTTGGCGTAGGAAATCTTCGTCGTCACGAAAGTGTTTACCGAAATCTTGGCAAGCTCGGCGTTCACCCAGTTCATGCGACGCACCGGCGGCTTCTTGGTGCACACCGATTCGTAGACTGAAGCTACTACGGAGCCGGCTTTGGGATCGCTCTCTCCGATGAGGATGAAGTCCGGGTCGAGCATGTCGTCAACGACGCTTCCGAGAGCGATGAATTCAGGATTGTAGCAGAGCCCGACGTCGATGCCGACACGCCGGCCCGACGCCCGCTCGAGCGTCTGACGGATGGGGCCTCCTGTCGCGCCCGGCATTACGGTCGACGTTACGGCGACGACGTGGTAGGCGTCTTTCTGGCGCAGTGCCCTGCCCAACGCTTCGACTGCGGACAAGACGTATTCATTGGAGAAACGGCCTGAGGCATCGCTCGGGGTCGGTACGATGACAAAGCTCACGTCACTGCCCTCGATGAGCTCCTCGTAATCGGAGGTCGCCATGAGCCGTGCGCGGCCGGCGTCGATCATCTCCTGAAGCCTCGGCTCCTCGACGGGTGCCTTGCCGGCCCGAAGCGCATCAATAGCCCTAATATTCACGTCAAGGCCGATTACGTCGTGGCCTTTCGCCGCGAACACGGCCGCCGCCGGAGCTCCAAGCTTACCGAGCCCGATCACCGAGATCCTCATAGCAGCGTCTTCGGTGAGGCACGGTCGTTGCCCTTAGTGTGACGAGGTGGCGAGGGACCAACGGCGGTGGCACTCAATACTGCGGCTCATGGCAGCACAATCCCACGGTTCCATTCTCATCGCCGGCGGTGGGGGCTTCATCGGTGGTTGGATGACGCGCGAGGCGCTTGCACGCGGCTACTCTTACGTTCGGAGCGCCGACGTCAAGCCGCTCGAGGAGTGGTACCAGGTTCATTCGGATGCCGACAACCTGGTGCTTGACCTTTCAAACCCGGACGATTGCCGACGTGCCGTGCGCGGCATGGATAAGGTGATCAATCTTGCGGCTGACATGGGAGGCATGGGCTACATCGAGGCTCATCGAGCCCGCTGCATGGTCTCCGTGCTCATCAATACGAACCTCCTCTGTGCGGCGCGCGATGCCGGGGTGAAGCGCTATTTCTACGCATCGTCGGCATGCGTCTATAATGTTGACAAACAGCGCGAAGCCGATGTGACACCGCTCAGGGAAGAAGACGCCTACCCGGCAATGCCCGAGGACGGCTATGGTTGGGAAAAGCTCTTCTCGGAACGCATGTGCCGTCATTTTTATGAAGATTTTGGCGTGCAGACGCGTGTTGCGCGATATCACAACGTGTACGGTCCGTTCGGTACATGGGACGGCGGTCGCGAGAAGGCGCCCGCTGCGATTTGCCGCAAGGTTGCGACGGCGAAACTCTCCGGCGATCATCAAATTGAGATCTGGGGGGATGGCGAGCAAACTCGCACCTTTATGTACATCGATGATTGCGTGTACGGCACGTACATGCTCGCCGACAGCGATTTTGCGCAACCGATCAACATCGGTTCAGCCGAGCTCGTAACGATCAACCAGATGGTCGACATCGCCGAGAAGATTGCCGGAGTCAAGCTGAAGCGCTCTTATAAGCTCGACGCGCCGAAGGGGGTGCGGGGCCGCAGTTCGGACAACACGCTAATTCAAAATGTCTTTCGCTGGGAGCCTAAGATATCGCTTGAAGTGGGGCTCGAGAAGACCTATCGTTGGATATACGATCAGATAGTCGCAGGAAGCCGCATACCGCAAATTTCCAAGATTTGACTATTCCACTACCGCCGTGACGCACAGATGCCAGCCGAACCGGCGCTCGAGGAATCGGAACAGAGGCCGCGGCATCCACCGAAAATACCAAACCCTTACATAGCGATATTCGACGTAATCGGGAATGCGATAGGGGAAGATGTGGTCAACGAAGATATCGGTGACCCTGAAGCCGCGCTCCTCGAGGATGCGCCGCAACTCGCGTTTCGTGTAGGTGTAGGTCACCGGGCAGCCGGTTTGAGCCTCAGAGTATCTAGCGATGATGCGACGCCAATCCCAAAACCGGCCGCCGCCGTAGCGCAGCACCGCCCAGAACACCTTCCAGGAGTATGTGTAATACATCATTAGCTTGACTGTACTGCCGGGGCGGACGTACGAGCGGATCTGGTCGATCGCGCGAGTGGGATGTGGCGTGTGGTGCAGCACGCCGAAGGAGTACACGAGGTCGTATGGCTCCGGTGGCACGGCGTTGCTCAACTCCTCGGCGTTTGCCTCGGAGAACCTGACGCGATCGACTAGCCCATAGACGCTGGCCCGGCACCGCGCAAGCTCGAGGCTCTTGCGAGAGAGGTCGACCGCAGTTACCGTCGCACCCGCTCGCAGGAAGGAAATCATTGCCGTTCCGATCCCACAGCCGATCTCGAGTACGCGCTTTCCCTTCCAGTGCGTGAAGTCGGCAAATGCAGGAATGTGCGGCTCGACGAAATACTTCCGAGCCTCCACTTCGTCGAAATATTCGCGCGTGCCAATGGGTTTGGAGGAGTGGCGGATGTTACAGGGTCGGCCGTTCCAGAAGTCACGAACAGCCTCGACAGGTACCGCCTCAAAACTGCTCACGGTCCTCGTCTTTCCGGGAGACAATTCTGCAGTTCAACGTCATTTCGCGACCCCTCATGGTCTGATCTTGATCCTTCGCATCGACAACTTTGATCAGTCAGTGGCTCATCCATATCGCAGAACTTACCGAAGCGCGCGTATCTCCGTAGGTTCGACGCGTTCTCAAGTCCGGTTTTTGAGGCCATCGCGGGGATTCCCCGCTTCCGAGGACTAAATCGTCGGAGTGGAACAAGTCCATCGCGCCCTCATGGTCTTTGAGCTGTTCACGGTTTGGTCGGCGTGCCCAAGCAGCTAAATCCGGCTAGGGCGGCATTGCTTCCGGGGACGTCATTCCTTGGATCCGTCCTTGTGAACGCCTACGTTAGAGAGATACTCGGCAAGAGGACTTATGGGCGAATTCTCAACATAGGTGCGGGGATTCAGTCAAGGATCTATCGTTACGATCTTCGATTGAAGAACACCGAGTATCACACGGTTGAAACGTCAGCCGATAGTCATCCAACATACGTTTGCGATGCGCGTAATATGCCGGAAGTCCCATCCGAATACTACGACTGGGTCCTGGCTCTTGCAGTACTCGAACATGTCAACGACATGCAGGCGGTTGTTCGTGAGATCGCGCGAGTTCTCAAGCCGGGCGGGTACGTTTACCTATCGGTCCCATTTCACAATGAACTCCACTTCACACGGTCATATGGCGACTACTGGCGGGTGTCTCCCTTTGGGTTTCATGAGCTCCTTGACGCTAACTTTTCCTTTCAGGAAGTCGAGTACTGGGGAGACTGCGTTATCGATCCTGTTTCAATCGGCGTCGTTGCGCGCAAAGAACAGCCGCGTTCCGTCGGAGTATCGCGTCTTTACTACATTGAAGGTGGCCTCAACAGTGCGCATCGCCTCGTTAGTGGCGACCTTCCTCTGAGTTGGACCATCCCGATCTGGGGGCTGCGCATAGATGGTCTTGACTACTGTCTGCAAGTTCAGGAATATCGTGCCGACGTTTTCAGCCGTACTGGGCGTTCGTTGACGTTGCGAGAGGCGGACCAGGCCCTTTTTCACCAGGTTGCTCATGCGTTGGGGAGTATCGTGATCAGTAATGACGAATCCAATCTAGTCGAAGCTGCCCCATCCGATTCGCAGAACGATGTCGACGAGGTTGTCGCATCGCACGTAGTCGACCTCGCCACTGTTGTGCGCCACAATGCCACGAGATTCAGCGGGCATAATCCGACTGTCATTCAAACGCCACCCGAGCGGTGGGCTTATGCGGCCGAGTATCCGCTTCCAAATCACCTCCTGTCCTCAGGTCCCTGCCCGATGAAGATCGAGGTTAGCGTCCGTCTGCTACAGGGCGTGATTGGGATAGGGTGTCTTGGGACGAACGGTGCTTTCCTGCGAGAAGTCCAACATAACAGACTTGGTGAGCTTGAGACAGTGTCGATTGGTGTCCAAGGCACCGAAGCGTGCAAGTCAATAATGATTCGGAACTGTTCACCGTCTGAACCGAGCGTCGTCGAGCTGACGAACATCGTAGTGCATCAATTGTCTCCGAAAGATGATGAGATGCCTAATCTCGATATTGATGCTGCAGATCTTCGGAGATTCTTAGCGCGAAGTCCAGGCGCGCGGCCGTAAGGTTGGCGCTTTCCGAGCAGTTCACGAATCTTAGGCTCGTCGCCGCCTTGCCCTCGCGGGCTTCCTTTGGCGGGCACGATTTTGATTTTGCCACGCTCGGTATCGAGACATTTCGCAAATTAGGCGTTGCCGTCTGCACACTAGACGGCGATGAGTGGGGGCATCCATCGCGACGGGCCGATCTTGTTTCACGTTTGAGGGATTTTGCGCCGCACTTTGCGATTGGCGTGCCAAACGCGGGTTACGGTCTTCAGTACACGAGCGCAGATGGGGAGAACCTCTTCGCTGATATCTTGTCGATCCCACTTGTTTTGCCGTGGGATCATCTCCTGACGCAAGCACCCGGCTATTATCTCGGTGAATACCAATACGAATACCAGCCCACAGCCGGTATGTTGGCTCGACTCGCAGGACGCCTGGGCCATCCGCGTTATCGGCATTACAGCCCCGATAGCGCTCATGTAGAAATCTATGAGGCGTTAGGCCTGCTCGGGCCAGGCACGGTAAAGCTGTACCAACCCTCGGCTCTGACGCAGTTCCTCGAGGTTGCGAAAGCTCAGACATCAGAGACGATTCAGGATCGCGTCGCCTTTGCTGGAAATGTTTACGCAAACGTGACGTTACCATTCTTGCAAGATCCGGTTTTGCGAGAACTTGACGACGCTCTCATTCGCGCTAAACGTGAATATTGGGACACGTCGGGATGGCATCTTCTGTGCTATCTTTTGGAGCAGGTCCCAGAAACTTTGCGAGAGCGACGAGGTTTGAGCTTCGATCATCGATATTTCTGGCACGTTGCATCGCAGTTGCTTAGCGTCCGAGTTTCGACGGCATTTAGGCTTGAGGTATTAAGTGCGGTCAGGCAGCCGGTTGATTTCTACGGCAACTTCGCATCGGAAGGCGGAGGCGCGGCTCTGCTCGGATGCGAACACATCACGTATTGCGGTAAAGCAGACTTCATCGGCGATCTCCCGAAGCTTTACTCCAAGTACGCGATATGGATCGACGCTACAAATGCTCCCTTCATTCGCGGCTGCGGCGCAAAGGTGCTCGACTGCTTCGCTTCGGGGAGCATGATGCTTGTAGACTATCGAGAAGACCTGCGACGAGAGCTTGGAGAGATCGCCGAGAGATTCATGTACCGGAACGCGGACGAGTTGCGTACAAAAGTAACTTACTTTTTGGCGCGTCCAAAAGAGCGAACCGAGTTGGTCGAATCAATCCGAACTGTCATTCGAGATAAGCTGTCATGGTCGCACTACTGCGCTCGAGTCTGCGCCGATATGCAAGTAGAGCTAATGACGTGACGCCCGGCGCCGAATTGCGACCTCCGGTTTCACGACGAGTTCACGTTGAAGATTGGTGCGTCATTACAGCACTCCCGCTTGTTCTCACCGCGCTCAATGATTCTTGGATATTCGGTCGGCCTGTCGGCATCGACCGCTGGATATACTCCGGACTGCACTTGCATCTGCCCGTCCTTCTTCGCCGCTTCCCTAATACGTACTATGTCTCGCGGGAACCGTGGGACTTTCTCGGTTGGGCGATACATCGTATACTGCCGGCGGAGCCGGCTTTATACGTTCTCCACCTATCGGAGCTGTATTTCAGCGCTTTCGCTTTGTATGTTGCAGTCCGCCTGCTGTTTTCCTCGAGGTTTGCAGCGCTCACGGCAACTGCCTTACTGTGCGTTCAGTCGACGTTTCTTGTCGCTGTCGGTTGGGATTACGTCGACGGCTTTTACGTTGGATGCCTCGTGGTTACTATTGCCGCTCTCTTCGGCGTCGCAGTTGGCAGCCGCTGGACGACGGCTGCGGTGATATGGGGCATCGCCGCTACCTGGACAGTATCGACTTATGCGTTGTGGGCGGTGCTCGTAATAGTCGAGATAGCTGCATTCGTCGTACTTAATCGTCACGAAAACAGAAGGCCGTTGGTCGTGGCCGGGGCTTACTTTCTGTGCGGCGCCTTAGGCTCGGTAGTCGCCCTCGGCCTCCTGAACCTGTCACTAGGTGGCGGCTTTCTGTATTTCTGGCCGCAGGTTGCAGCCCTTGGCTCTGTCGCCGCGAACAACCCGAGGTGGTTCGTGCCCGTAGCCGTTTGGGCAAATCAGTCACCGTACGCAATTGCATCAGCGGCTACATGGCTTTACAGCATCGCGGTTTTAGGATGGACCTCCTTGGATTCGTCTTTGCTGGCGGCGCATGGTCACGTCAGGCGTCGTCTCCAAATCGTTTGCGGCATGAATTTGGCGGCGGTGTCGGTCTTTGCGGTGTTTCAACTCGGCAAGTTTGCGTTGTTTCAATTTGAATCGTACGTGGATGCATTGCTGCCGTTCGCTTTTGTAACGATCGGCGGGGGCATTGCGGCTGCGAGCCTCAAGCTGTCGCGCCGGTCCACACTCGCTCTTGTATGCATCTGTTACGGTATCGTACTTACTCCCTGGATACTGTCTAGTGTTCACGCCATCACGGCTTACCCCCAGCTCTTTTCCGGCGCCCTCTTCGGTATCGCTTGGAGCTTCGTTGCGTGTTGTATGCTGCTGCTTGGGCTGTTGAATCCCCAAGCGGGTGTGATCGTGGGCGTAAGTGTTTTTGCCATCTTGGGGTTCGATGCGGTAAGTAACCGCACCGACGTAGAGGGTATGTCGATTCCGGAGAATCCTGCGTTTAAACAGCAAATCTTAGCCGTTTTCGACGCCTCGACAATCATCGGAAAATATGACGCGAGCGGCACTGCCCGGTTTTGGTTCAACGCACATGACCCATTCGCTTCCCTTGAGCGGGATGTCAACTCGACGTATCTGGCGGCCTACACGAAAATCAACGAACGGTTCCCAGATCCCCGTACTGCAAACGCACAAGAGCCTATCGAGCCGGGGGATCGCATCGTGATCATGACATCGAGCGTTGACGATGCCATCTCGCGCGCCGATCGGTTGCTCGCCGCCCGCCATATCGTTTTGAGACGGATAGCAACTGAAGAAATACAACGCCCCACAGTGGTGTTCCGGATCATCGTTGCGAACGCCGAGCTCGATCCGAAGTTGCGCGGAGATCGTGTATTCATGAAGGCGGAGGGTCGGTCTGCGTTCGCGGTGACCACGCCACCGGTGCCCTGGGCGTACGGGACGCTTCTTCAAATGCCAAGGTACAACGAAGAAACCGACTACCGCGACGCCGTCATCCGGTTGAAAATGCGGACGATACGCGGTCGCTTCTGGATCGGCGTGCTGACGACGAGCGGAAAGTCGTTTCTCGCGCGCAAGGAACTCGCATGGGGATCGCAATTGCAGGATGCCGTCCTGACCGGCATCAATCTGAAGGATGCCGGCGGGGTCGTGATTCAGAACGGCCCGTTCGCGGATGCGGGTCGTGCGGAAGTTTACTCTGCAGAGATTGTGATACCGAAGGTCAACGTGGTGCGTGCAGGGCACCGTAGTTAAACAGGGTTTGCGCCAAAGCAAGGCTGCGTGGCAATTTCTGTTGCGGGCAGTCATATCGCTCGTGCTGCTGTGGCTTCCTCTTCGGCATGTTGCGCTGGGGGCGGTCATGCTCCAGATCGCCGGTATCAATCGTCTGGCCTTGGTCGCGGGACTTGCAGCTTTCATGGGGTCGACGCTCGTCGCAGCTCTGCGCTGGTCGCTTATTTTGAGCGCCCTGAAGACGCCGCGCGGTATAGGGCTGACTTATCCTCTCAGCTTGATCGGAATATTCTTCGGACAGGCTCTTCCTGCCGGTGTCGGAGGGGATGTGGTGAGGGGTTGGCTTGGGTGCAAGTCGGGCCTGTCGATGCGGGCATCCGTCTCGAGCATCCTCGGGGATCGCCTGACCGGATTCTTATCGATCTTGCTGATCGTCACGGCGGAGCTTGGCCCGATCCACGATTTCGTCAAGTCCGATGCTCTCTTTGGCAGCCTACTGTTCGTGCTGCTCGCCGGCTATGCAGGCATAACCATCGCAATGTTGCTGGACAGGCTTCCAACCGGCCTACGTCGCTTTCGGGTGGCTCGTGGCCTCGCTGCAGTATCGGGCGATTTGCGCTCGGCTCTTTTTTCCTCGCTTGGCGTACCCGCCCTGGTTTGCGGCGCCATCATACAATTGGCGAACGTAGTGGCCGTGTACGCTCTATGTGAAGGATTGCGCTTACACGCGGGATTTCTCGACTGCCTACTGATCGTGCCGTTTGCCAATGTACTTCAAACGCTGCCGGTATCTGTTGCCGGTTGGGGTGTGCGCGAAAGCTTTTTCGTGGCGGCTTTCGGGCTTCTTGGCGTAGCGCCGCCTGCTGCGCTTGCAGTCTCGGTGCTCTTCGGGCTCCTGTTCCTCCTCAGCAGTCTGCCAGGCGGAGCCCTGTGGCTCTTACAGGGCGGAGGCTTGCCACTTAAGGCTCGCGAAGTCGTAGAGCCGGTAGTTTCGAGCGAATAGAGGGCCTGCGAAGGGCCGTTTCGCTCAGCCCTCCAATGTCTGCGATAGGGAAAGCATGAGGATCATAGTCTTGGGCGGCGACGGCTTTTGCGGTTGGCCATCGGCGCTCTACCTCTCGGCACAGGGTCACGATGTCGCGATCGTCGACAATCTTTCGCGTCGGAAGATCGATGTAGAGCTAGAGGTCGAGTCTCTCACGCCTATCTCGACACCAAGTGTGCGCCTTGCGGCCTGGGAGGAGCTTACAGGCAAGAGAATTTCATTTCACCGGTTCGATATCGCAGAGCACTATCACCGGTTATTGACGCTTTTCGAAGAGTATCGGCCGGGCGCAGTCGTGCATTTCGGCGAGCAGCGTGCCGCGCCGTATTCGATGAAGTCCTCGTGGCACAAGCGGTACACCGTAAGCAATAATTTAAATGCAACGAACAACGTTTTAGCCGCGATCGTCGAATCCGGTTTGGATATCCATCTCGTCCACCTGGGCACGATGGGCGTTTATGGCTACGGCACCGCCGGCATGAAGATTCCCGAGGGGTATCTTCAGGTGAAGGTCGATACTTCTGACGGCAAAATGATCCCTCAGGAAATACTGTATCCGGCGAATCCCGGAAGCATATATCACATGACGAAGACGCAGGACCAATTGATGTTCGCCTTCTACGCCAAGAACGACAAGGTTCGCGTCACGGATCTTCATCAGGGAATCGTCTGGGGTACGCAGACGGATGAAACGAAGCTCGACGAGCGGCTCATAAATCGGTTCGATTATGACGGCGACTACGGAACCGTCCTTAATCGCTTTCTCATGCAAGCGGCGCTGAATTATCCGCTCACGGTTCACGGTACCGGCGGCCAGACACGCGCTTTCATCAACATTCAGGATACGGTCCGCTGCATCGAGCTAGCTGTCATGAATCCGCCAAAACGTGGCGAGCGCGTGCATATTCTGAACCAGATGACGGAAACGCATCGCGTTCGCGATCTCGCCAAGATGGTATCGGAGATGACAGGCGTGCCGATTGCTTACGTCAGCAACCCCAGAGCCGAAGCCGACGAAAACGATCTTCACGTCGAGAATAATCGTCTGCGGAACCTCGGGCTTTCGCCAATTACCCTTGAAGCCGGTCTGATGCGAGAAGTCACGGAGATCGCACGCAAATATGCCTATCGCTGTGACGTCAGCAAGATTCCCTGCACTTCAGCGTGGAATAACGACCGTGAGATCGCCATTGCGACCGAAGCCGATGGGGATTCCGACGCAGATGAACTGGTGCGCATCGTTCCGTAGGAATGGCTCGATTCTCTAGAGTTCTTGTCACGGGTGGCTGTGGGTTTATTGGCAGCAACCTGATCGACTTGATTCGTCGAAAGGATGACTGCGAGATACGGGTCCTCGACAATGAGTCGACGGCCTCGAGGAATGACATCTCAGCGTTCGACGTCGAATTTATCTCAGGGGACCTTTGCGACGTATCCACTGTCGAGCGCGCTGTAGAAGGCGTTGACCTGGTCGTTCATCTGGCAGCCGATACCCGTGTGATGGATTCGATTGCCGATCCCGAACGCAATTTTCGCACGAACGCGATCGGAACGTTTAATCTTCTCAATTCGATGAGAAGGGCGGGAATCAGCAGGATCGTGAACGCTTCTACTGGAGGAGCGATTCTCGGTGAGGTCGAGCCGCCCGTGCACGAAGGAATCCCGGCGTCGCCATTGTCGCCGTATGGCGCAAGCAAGTTAGCAGCCGAAGGATACTGTTCGGCGTTTGCCGGGTCGTATGGTTTTTCTGCAACAAGCCTGCGATTCTCGAACGTGTACGGCCCACGCTCGTATCACAAAGGGAGTGTAGTGGCCCATTTTTTCAAGCGGATCCTTGCCGGGGAGGACCTCGTCGTCTACGGCGACGGCGAGCAGACGAGAGATTTTGTTTTCGTGCGCGACGTCTGCGAGGGCATCCATCTCGCCATGCGTGCGGCAGAAAGCGGCGTTTTCCAGCTGGGGACAGGCCTACCGACGACGGTCAATCAACTCTTGGATCAAATCAAGACGATGCTCGGCGATCAATTCGGTATAGGAGTCCGATACGAAGGGTTTCGTGCCGGCGAGCTGAGGCGAACCTGGTGCGATATCTCCAAAGCGCGTAGCGTGCTGAAATACGACCCGCGGACCTCGCTTGCCGAGGGGCTGGCCCTGACTTGGGGATGGTTTCGCGAAGCCATGGCCGTACGTGTAAGCGCCTAGCGAAACCGGGAGGTAGCTTGAGTCAGACTCTCTCCGCTCCAGACAGAGCGCTTCATGAGGAGCAAGGGCCGGCCGTTTCAGTCGTGATCCCGCTCTATAATGAGCAGGCGATTATCGACCGGAACCTAGAGACACTTGCCGCGTTTTTCAACGATATTGTCGGCGCTGGCGAGTGGCTTTTCATACTGGTCGACAATGGCAGCACAGATCAGACGCCATCGAAGGTGCGTGCTGCAGTCGAACGCTGGCCTCTATCTCGCTGCATCGATTTACCCGAACCTAATTACGGGGCGGCGCTGCGAGCCGGTCTCAATGCAGCGACTACACGCTGGGTCTATTTGCTCGACATCGAGCAATGGGACTTACCCTTCATGGCTTGGGCGTGGCTCAACCGCGACTCGTACGACCTGTTTCTGGCCTCGAAGCGATCCGACCCCACGCTCAACTTTCAGACGGCGTACCGCCGCTTTTTGAGCACATGTTTGAATGGGCTCTTGCAGGCGTTGCTCGGCTTCTCCGGGACCGATACGCACGGTCCGAAGCTCATTGACAGACGCTCGATGGGAGCTCTTATCGGACTCTGTACGCTGGATCGCGGCCACTTCGACACCGAAATGGTGCTGAGGGCAATTCGCTCGCAAAAACGTATCGTCGAGATTCCGGTGGTTTATCGAGAAAACCGTCCACACCGCAACTGGATGATCAAGAAGATAGTCTGGAACCTCTTAGCGTTGCGCAGGCTCGTCAACGTAATGGAATCGGTGCCTTATGAGGGCCTCATTCGCTACCGGCGCTTGACGCGAGAAGATGTTCTCGGTGAGATCGAGATGGTGGAACCTTCGCTGACCAAGACCGAAAGTGTTTAAAGCTCCTCAGCCTCGTTCCAAGCTCTATACAACGGTGCGAGCCTACAGCACGGGCGTGTTCTCTGCACTTACCGGCTATCGCTACAACGGAGCTGGAACGGAACGCCTGGAGCGTGCCCTTGAGGAGCTATACCCGGGCAGTTTCGCCATAGCCGCCCCAATGGCACGTGTCGGAATCTATCTGACTCTCAAGAATCTCATCAAGCCGGGCCAAAAAGTCATTCTTTCGCCGTACACGATATCCGATGTGGTCAATATGGTGCTCTGCGCTGGTGGCGTCCCGCTCTTCGCGGACATCGAGAGGGGCGGCAGCTGTAACATCGATGCAGACGAGGTGCGAAGGTTGCTCGCCGCCGAGGACAACATCGGAGCCGTGTTGGTCACCCACTTCTACGGTCTGATGTGCAACATTGATCCGATTATAGAAATGTGCAGAAATCGCGGTATTCCGGTAGTGGAGGATGCGGCACAGGCTTTTGGCGCACTGCATGAGGGAAAGAGAGCAGGCACGATTGGAAATGCCGGCATCTTTAGCTTCGGTCTACTCAAAAACGTCACCAGCTTCATTGGTGGTGCGGTAATCACGTCGGACCAACAACTCGCAGAATGGATCAGAAACGATTTGCGCTCCTTGCCGATCTTATCCAAGAAGGCCCTGATGAAAAAGATGGCCAAGGGTGCCGCATTCGATATCGCGACCGCGCCCGGAACGTTCGAGTTCGGCGTTTATTGGCTCTTCCGGCACGCCTATCTTCACGATATGAAGTTCTTCAATAACAAGTTGGAGACCGACAGCAACCCTGTCTCATATAGGAACCTGCCCGATTCTTACGCCTTCAGAATGTCGGGCTTCCAAGCCGATCTGATTCGCACGCAACTCGATCGCGTCGACCGGCAGACTCAAGAGCGGATATGGAAGGCGAAAATATACGATCAGGGCCTTCGGGACATTCCCGGCATCGTTCTGCCGCCATTGCGCACCGACGGCTCGCATATCTACTTCTATTATCCGATCCAGGTCGAAGATCGTGACGCCTTGGCGCGCTACATGACTAAGAACTTGCGCGACGTGCAGGTGAGCCATCACCGCAATTGCGCCGCAATGGAATGTTTTGTCGACTTCTGGCGCGATTGTCCCAATGCAGCGTTAGCGGAGCGGCGCCTGCTCTACCTTCCTACATATCCCGGCTATCGCGACGACCAGGTTCGCGCGAACATCGACGTGATACGAAGGTTCTTCCAAGAACGCGCTCATTGAGCGTCGCCGTCGTCGGCAGCGGTTTTTCGGGGATCGCAGTTGCGCATGCGTTGATCGCTCGCGGGATAGCCGTTACGATCCTGGACGTTGGCGAGACCCTCGATGACCGGCGATCCGCCGTCGTTAGCCGGCTGCACGATCTCCCGACGTCCTCATGGCCTCCCGAAGACTTGCGTTTCCTCAACGAAAATCCGACGCTGGGGCGTCACCGCTTGCCGAAGAAAGTGCATTTCGGATCGGAATATATCTATGCCAGCGATAGGTCCTTCGCGCCTATTGAGAGCGGCGCCAGCAGTCGCCTTCCCTATCCGACATTCGCCAAAGGAGGCTACTCAAATATTTGGGGCGCGGCGGTCCTTCCGATTGCTGCATGTGACATGTCGGAGTGGCCGGTATCGCGCAACGAGTTGGAGCCCTACTTCCGTGAAGCCGCTCGGCTCATACCGCTGACGGGTGGAGAAGGAAACCTTGATGAGTCCTTCCCGTCGTATAAAGAGCGACTGGGTCAGATCGACGCGGGGCCACAAGGAGAGGCGCTCCTAACCGATCTCGCGTCAGCTCGCGGCCTCCCGGAGGAATTTTTGTACGGTAGGGCACGTCTCGCCATCCACACCGAATCTGCACAAAATATTCTTCCGTGCAACGGCTGCGGTTATTGCTTCACGGGTTGCGTACGAGGTTCGATCTTCTCAACGGAGCCGTCCTTGATAGGGCTCATCGATCGCCATCAAGTGCGATACGAGAGCGGGCGCTTCGTCGACGAGGTTCAAGAAGATAGCGATAACGTGAGAGTCACTGTCATCGATTCAAGATCGCTGCAGCGGGACGTCCTCACATTCAACGCAGTGTTTTTAGCGAGTGGACCCTTAAGCACGACGAGGATACTGCTTCGGTCGCGCAGACTCTTCGAACGCGTCGTGCTGCTGAAGGAGAGTCAAAAGTTTGTTCTTCCTCTCTTGCGCTTAAGGGCCGCGAAGACCGCCATCGAGCATCCTTCAGTGACGCTAGCGTCCGCCTTTATCGAAACCAAAGTGCCGGCAATATCGGATCATTGGATGCATGCCCAAATCGTGCCGATGAACGAGCTGATCCTCAGAGGCATGCCGGTACCGGGGATACGCCTTCCAGTCGCAAGATCGTTGTTAAAACCCCTCTTGCAGAGAACGATGGCGGCATGGTGCGGCATGCACTCTGATCACTCTGCGGCTGTTGAGCTCATGCTTCATTCCGGGGCGACGGATCGATCGGTAATGAGAATCGACGTCCGTCGCTCTCGGGAAGCGCGCGTCGCAGCCAAAGCGGCGGCGAATCATTTGGCTCGCGAAGGGCGCAAGTTCAAGACCCTGTTCCTTCCGCGTTTCATGCAATTTTCGGAGCCCGGCTCCGGAACACACTGTGGCGGGTCTTTCCCGATGAGGCGTCAGCCACGATCGGACTTTGACACCGATCTGCTCGGAAGACCGTTCGGGTGGGAACGCGTGTTTGCCGTAGACGCGTCAGTTTTGCCCTCGATCCCGGGCACCACTTTGGCGTTTTCCGTAATGGCCAATGCCTATAGGATCGGTGCATTAGCGCCCTTGGGAGCGATGTAGGAGCGCCGCGTTGATCGACACGGTTAAGCCATCCGAGACAACCGCGGACGAGCAATTAAGTGGCGACCACGACCCGGCCACGGAACGTGTCGCGAGCCTCGACTTGGTACGCGGTATCGCTGCGCTGTGCGTCGCGTTGCCGCACTTCTTCGCCTACCGCGGAATCTTCCGCGAGAAGGCTGAGACAGTCGCCGTCCTCGCGGTCGAGGTATTCTTCGTTCTCAGCGGATACGTGCTGGCTCCGCAGATACTATTCTGTCTCAAATCAAACCGGCTGCGCCATCTCCGTACATTTGTCGTCCGTCGCTGGATGCGTACCATTCCACCCTATCTGGTCGCATTGCTCTTGATCTCGGTGGTGACCGGCCAAATCGGAACGTCGAATTTCGTTCACTATCTACTTTATGTTCAAAACCTCGTTCGGCAGGACAATACAAGTGACTATTTTCCCATCGCATGGAGCCTGTCCGTCGAAGAGTGGTTCTACGTAACCTTTCCGGTTTTGTTGATAGCGGCTGCCTTTGCCGTCGATCGACGAAACATGCGCTTCGCGCTTACATTCGCAATAGTGTTTTGTGTTTCGGTCGCCGCCGCAAGACTCGCGTTCGGCGACCTTCACGACTGGGGCAGCGCGGTGCGCCGAGTGGTCGTCTTCCGCATCGATTCAATTGGTTACGGTTTTCTACTTTACTTGGGCATCGAAGGTTTTAAACGTCCGTGGCTCAGAAACATCCCTATCTGGATCCTTGCTGTCGCAGCTGTAGTCATGACAGCGTTTTCGATTGCAATACTTGATCATATTGCTGCGACTGGAGATCCCTTAGCCGAGCAGATTTTCCCCTTTGCGGCGGCGCTATTCGGTAGCGCCCTGATTCTCTTCGCCTTGCGCTGCGAAACGCTGCTCTGGCGGCGTCCGAGAGTCGCCCAGCTCGGTTTCTGGCTCGGGCGCATATCCTACTCTACCTATCTGTTTCATATTATCTTGATAGAGTTGATCGTTGCGGCGTTCCCTCGCGTGGGAATCATGCCGGAAGGGCTGCTATTCGTCGCCGTGCTATTCACACTCACGACAGCGTTCTATGCATCTTTCGAGCGACCGATTCTCGCGCGCCGACCGCGCTATACCGCTAGGCAGAGAGTTTCTCCAGGCCTCGGGCCTAGCAGCCCAGGCTGAATTGTTCCTTTCCTTTGCATGGCTCCTTGCTACTCGTTACAATAATGCACCATAGAATGGAGTTTGACGCGCGCACGCATTTTCAGCCGTTCGGACGTTCCTAAGGGTGCGAAAGCTTGCTTGGTTTGTGCCGATCATCGTTGTGGCTGCGCTGCTTGCCGCTCTTCTGTTACTGACGAGGGGCACGACAATCTTAACCTTCCACTACTCGACTTTCTGATCCCACTTTCTACTTCTTGCACCGGGTCAGAACGAACTTCGTTGGCATTTGTTTTGCCCAATCCATTTCATGAGGGCCGGCTGTCGACATCGTCGGCCATTCGGCTCTCTCCATTCCTTCGCGGATGATCGGAGCCAGCTCTTGTGCAACGATCCAAGCTTGGAGATTCATACCAACGTCTGCCAAGTGAATCATGTCGCCGAACAAAGCGGGGTCCTGCGGAAAATACTTTGCGATTTCCAGAAATCCTAAGTGATCTTCCACGCTGAGCGCGCGATAGGCGCGGTTTTCGAAATCGGCAGCCAGATGAATTTCCCGATAGGTCAACGGCCAATATTCGCTGTTCAACTGATCGTAAATGCGGTAATCACGCGACAAATTGAGCGTAAGCCCTTCGTGAGCCAGAACGATGGATGACGTCAGAAAGAGTGCAGCATGGATCGCTCGTGTTGCGCGCTCGATGTAACGCAATCCGGCGATTTCCTCATTGAGGTGAAACGGGAGTCCGGGCTGATCGAGCTTAACGGGACCTGATAAATCAATAAGTAGTTGATGTTGTGGCTTTACGGGCTCTGCGACGCCGCGACTTGAACCAGTCAACTGGCTAATTCGACTCAAAAGCGCTGAGTACTTATCGGCTTTCGCGAGGATCGTGATGTATGGATTTTGCTCAACCGACTTTCGCTCCGGTACCTGTAACTTTCGCTTCGTAGCCGGCGCCGAAAGGATATCGTCCGCGCGAAGATTCGTTGCGCCAACGTACACGACGACGATATCCGGCCGAAGCGGTGCGACCTCGTATCGCATGATACGCGCTATGCCTCGAATTCCGACGCCCGCCCTGCCAGCATTGACGATCTCGAATCTGGAATGAAGTCCGACGGCTCGAGCCCATCTGTTGAGGTAAAAGCCGACTAGATTGGGCCAACCGTCCTCCGTGTTCGATTGGCCGAGAAACGCAACTCGAATCATCCCGGTCGGTTTTGGAAACGCGAGGTCGGTACCGCGAAAGCCAAAATTGTTAGGTACGAAATTGCCAAGATTCCAGTGAGGGACGAACCGAAACGCTGGATCCGCGGTTCCGTCCGGGCCCTTAAAAGTATACACAAATCCTGGGTCATCCTTAAAAACGTTCAAAAGACCCGGATAATTCCCGCTGACGCAAGCTTTTTTGACCAGATTATCGTTGTAGATGTATCGAAGCTCTTCTTTGGCGAGTCGGCTCGACGCCTGCTTGACTGCGCGCACCCAATCTTGAGGGAGAGGATGATCCAGCCGATGGCGTTGATTCACGATCGATTCAATCGACTGAAAATCGGAATCAAACCACTTAAGGCGAAAATCCGAGTCGAGCCGGATTTGCTTCGCATACTGGGCCGCTCGGTCGACAAATTGTGGGTCAAGAGGGCGAGCTGGGCGCGTCGAGACCAGATCCAGTGAGATTGGCTTATATCCGTCGATCACACGGAATATCAATTCGCCGCTCAGCAATGACAGAAGGGTCATTGCGCAAATGAGCAGTAGGTTGCCGATTATGCTCGCGTATTTCATCGCGTCTTGCGTTCGTCGAGTTTAGCGCGAAAGGAGATGAACGGTGTACTGCATACCGTAGCCGCCGATCGTGAAGGATCTCCCGGCATGCCACGAGGGGTTCGCGGCTTGCAGATGGCCCATGAATTGCGAGAGATATGCCCGATCGTTGGTGATGAGGGCAATCACCGTCTTGGTCGGAGAAAGCTGGGCCACGGTCGGTAGCGGAATGAGGGGTGTCTTTTCGACATCCCAAGGACCGATGTTCAGCTCCCCATAGCCCATGGCATAGAGCGGTCCGCCTCCGACCTGCCAAGCCGAAAGCTGACAGTCTGCAGAGGGACCGTGATGTTCGGCGTAATCGAACCAAGGGAGGACTTCCTTTCCGGCTGCCATGAGCGGGAACATGTCCTTGTCGAAATCTGTCACTGCGCGCAGCAATGCGCGGTGTTGAGCGCAGCGGGTACCGACCTCATACGGAATCCATGTGCCGCTGCTCTCAGGCCATAACGTATTGGCTTGAGCGATAGCGGTAGAGAGCAGCACCGCGCCTAGAGACGCAAACGCGACACGCGCACGCATGGAGACGAATAGACGCGATTGGCGTTCGGTCCCAGCCGCTACAGCGAACCCGGCGAGGATGAGGATCATCGGCGGAAGGTTCTCCCACCATGCAGGCACCCACTCGAACAGACCCGGCTTCAGGACGAGGCGTCCAACGAATTGAATTCCGAATATGGCTGCGCAGAGCAGCACGGAAAGTGTAATGACGGCGTTGTCCTCCCCAGCCGCGCTTCTCGTAACGCGCGACGCCAAGGCCGCAAGCGCAATGAACATCGATAGCGCGGCCGGCATGAGCATGTAAAAGGGAGAGAGCAATGGGTGTCCGGCTGCCTGTCCGACGCCAAAAAGGCTTAAAGTCACGATGAATTCCAGCATTGCGCAGGCTGCGCTCGACGCAAACAACGCACGCAACGAGCAGCCGCGCCAATGCCATATCGCATAGGCGAGAATCGCAATGAGGATGGCCTCAAACATCGGCGTGTGGTCTTCTTTGAGCCACCAAAAGTCCGACCAGGGTTCCCACCAGATGCGTTCTATGCCAACGTGCTTGATGAGGAATAGCGACCGCGACGCCAGGTCGCCAAAGAAGAAGAAAGTCCGGCCGAATGCGACATTGATGAAGCCGAGAAGAATCGTTATCCCAGCACCGCCGAGAAGGGCGCCGCCAAAAATCCGCGACAGCCACTGCTTCAATAAGCGACCCGGCATGTGCTGAACGACCGCAAGATGACCTAATCGAATCAAGAGCGCAGGAAGAACCAATAGGGTCAGCACGTTGGTGTGCACCGCTAAGGCGTAGATGGCTCCGAACCAGATGTATCGCCTGAGCGGGCTTTCCTGATTCCTCGCGGACGAGATGAGCATGAAATAGGCAGCAAAATAGACGACGGGGACGAGAGTATTATGGTAGTCCCAGCCGGCCGATCCCTGAATGGGTTGCCACGTCATGTATGACAGGGTTGCGATAGCCGCGGCGAGGCGGCCGAACATTTCGCGCGCGACCGCGTAGAGCGCGACTATTCCAGCGGTGAAGAGACCGGCGTGAAGGATAAAGGATGCTGGTATCGTCGGAAGGCTCTTGTTAATCGCGAACCCCAGGAGAATCCAGGGAAGACGCGCGATCTTCTTGTTATCAGCAAGGTAGCCAGGGACGTTGTAGTGACGAAAAAAACCAAAGTAGATCCAGGGATCCAGCCATCCCGGACGTGTAAACAACCAGTCGGTGTTCGCAACGATCATCGCAGCGAGGACGAGAAGGATCGCCGCGACGTCGACAATCCAGGAGGTGCTTCGGAGGACAAACGCCCTCTTGCGCGGCAAGTCACCCTTTGTTGCTGCAGGAACGGTCCTGACCTTTGTAAGGAAGGCTTGCCCTGGATTGAACAAACTGAAGCGAGGAGACACTATTAGGGATAGTCCGTACACCAACCCCCGAATCCTGCGCATGCGAAACTCTTGTGACGCCGGATCGTATGCACCCTGAAGCTTACGAGATGCTTGCTCGGCGCCAGAAAACCTACTGGTGGCATCGTGCCCGCCGTAGCTTGGCTCTTACGCTCTTGCGGCAACACGGAGCTCCCGAAGGATGTCGCTGGATCGACATCGGTTGCGGGCCTGGCGGGAATCTCCATCTCCTCGACGATCTTCATCCCGTCTTGACGGTCGGCGTGGACGTTTCCGATATCGCTCTGTCTTTGGCAGCCGCCGCTGCACCGAGCGCAACGCTCGTCAAGGCCGATATCAATGCTCGCCTCCCTTTCCCCGATCGTAGCTTTGATGTGGCGACTGTCTTCAACGTTTTGTATCACGCATGGGTCGTGAGCGAACGGAACGTTCTTATTGAGATCGCCCGTATCGTGCGACCGGGAGGATTGTTGCTATTGACGGAGCCCGCATTCGACCTGATGCGACGGAGGCTTGACGAGATAGTGCTAACCCGCAGACGGTATCGGCGACGGGACTTCGCAGAATGGTTAGATGCCGCCGGTTTCGAGGAGTTGTTTAGTAGCTATTTTACGAGCTTTGCTGTGCCTGCAGTGCTGGCAGCCAAGCTACTCAGACGGCGCATAAACGGCAGCAGCGTCGCTCAAAGAAGCATCGACACGCGAATGTTGCCTGAAATCGTAAATAGGGCGCTCTTCCATGTGGCCACTCTGGAGAGTGCCGTCATTCTGCGAGGAGTTAGAATGCCCGTAGGCACGACACTGATTTCCATTTCTCGGCGCAGGGTTGCTTGAACTTCAGTGACTACGTAGAAGTACCGATCGACGCGATACTGCTTGACGTTCTTAACAGCACATCAGTATCGATGGATTGGCCGGTATCGATCGACACGCCGTCGCAGCCGTGGGCGTATGCTGCCTACGTAGCAATTCCAGCGGACCTAAGATCGGCGACGAACGTCTTTTTACGCGTAAGAACGTCGGCTGTCGAAGGTGAACCATGGATTGGCGCGCTGACTCGTGACGAACGGGACTTCTTAGCTCGTAGCATCATAGCACCCATGTCCGAATCGGAAGGGCTCCTCCTCGGTCCGCTCGATTTGGGAGCTGCATCCAAGTTCGTCATAGAAAACGGACAACAGCGTGGCGGAAGTCGCGTCACGATTCAAAGTGCAAGTCTGTTGGTTCCAAAGAGCTATCCAGCTGTGGCTCCGGAAACGGCTTCGGCAAAGCAGCCTCCTGCTCGGAAGCAACGATTGCGTCGTCCAAACAAGAAAGTTCGATTGGGTCGCAGTGAGTTCACGATTTGCGGGCTGGATGAGGACGATCCATATTTTGCCGGGCTATGCGAGAATTATGAGCTCGAATTCCAAGGATTTTGCCGCCGTTTCTTACCGAGCAACGCATATTGTATCGACATTGGCGCCAACATTGGGGTTAAGTCGCTCTTTCTTTCGCGTCACGCCCACCGAGGCCGCATCATCGCGGTTGAGGCGGCGCCGAGTGTCTTCGAATGTCTCCAAGCTAACGTCACCGCAAACGAGGCTCATAACGTCGAATGCGTACAGGCAGCTGTCGGCGATAAGATCGGCATGGTGCACTTTTCCGAGCGGTCCGCTTATGGGCACATTTCTGATGAGGGCATCGAAGTACCAATGGTTACGCTCCACGAGATCGTCCGTCGTTTCGACCTGCCGAGAGTCGACTTTATCAAGATCGATGTTGAGGGATTTGAGTTTCCGATCCTTAAAAGCTCCTACGATCTCATAAACCACTATCGTTCGCTGGTTCTCTTCGAGTTCAACTCATGGTGTCAGATTGCGTTCTCCGACGTTAACCCCAAACGGTTCCTGACCTGGATTTTCGATCACTTTCAGTACGTTCAGGTATTGAATCCGGGCGGAAAGGGCGGTGGCCTCACGACCGAGTTTCACAAAGAACAATTACTCCAGGCCTTACACGACAATCTCTTGAGAAACGGCTGCGTCACAGATTTTATCGTGACAAACGAGGCGCGACGCCTCTAGGAGCCGCCGTTGCCACGCTCGTGACTCTGCAAGACTTGCGTCATCCTCACGTTCGTGGCCGAGGCCTTCACTTCCGCGACCGCTGGGTTCGGCGCGCTGCGGGATGGAAAGCGCTAAGCCAAGCCGCTCCCCGTCGATCCTCCGGTTAGATTTCCACCGTATAGCCGAGGCTGCGATAAGCCGAAATGGCGGCAGGATCAAAAACGCTTTCGATGACGCGCCTCTGCCAGGGGGCGAAACCAAACTCAGCTTTCGTGTGCCGGTTCACTTTCGAGCTAACGACCGCGGCGCTTGCCCACGTTTCGGGTGGCGTTACCGAGCCCGCTGTTAAGTAATCGACCAGCTGGATGAGCGCGTCGGGACGTGTTGTGACGTCTTCCATGCGGATGATCTCGCTACGCCCAATTTCATCCAGGACGGCATTAAGCATATTCACGCCGTGGACGAAGAGACGTTCGGCATAACTGCCCGTTGGCAAGAGGCTTACGGCCGAGGGGAACTTCGCCTCGATATAGCTGACGTCCCATAAGCGGGCTTCCAGTAACCCATCGAACATTGCAATGACGCTGCGCAGCCGCGGAAGCGGATCTCGCACGAGGATCATGCCTCGAAACCGCTCGCCGAACACGCGCTCGGCATCCGTAAGCTCATGCCGCGTGACACTATTGACATCGCCAGCAGCTGTTGCGGCGGAGCCGAGACTCGCAAGCAGCCGGAGGTATTCGACTCCACTCACATTCCTCGCGCCGGCGAGCCTTCTCCAATATGATGTCGCCTCATGCAGGCAAAGAATACCCGGGCAGTCGTTGAGAACGTTAGCAAGCCATTTCGATCCCGCACATCCCCAGCTGGAGACCGCGAAGATGTGCTCCGAACACTCTTCGTTCTCACTCACCAGTCGCCAGTTCTCTATCTGATTTGCTGTAAGTTCCATTTTGCCACATCGAAGCCCGGAATCGGCAGATGTACCTCCCCGCGCGGTCTAAACAATCGTAGCACAATACATTTTAAGACATGGTCAAGATGCATCGTTCCAGGCACCTTTTTTTCAGGTATCTCTAACCCGGGCCGAGCCCATTTCTTAGAATAAGCTAAGAAATTCTAAGAAATGGCGGCGCCTGCGCGGATGCGTTTCGTCGCAACAGAGTCCGAGGTATCGCCTCGACCACGCTTCTGCGAAGGGCGTTGTCTGTCGCGAGGAGGGATAGGATTACCGCGCATTCCACCGTGTCGCGATCGCAGATGATGCCCGTCGAAGTAACGAGCCCGTGCGTAATACGGTCCTCAAATCCGACCACTGGGAGCTCGAACCACATCGCTTCCAGCACACGGTCGGGCTGCTCTAGCGGTGCGCCTAATGCGCAAGCGACGTGTGCATCGCGCAGCGTTGCAAAACGAAGCCTCGTGTCGTCGCCGAGATAGACCAGTGAGTCCGGCGCGCCGATTCTGGCGAGAATCGCCTCCAGCTCGTCACGTACTGTACCCGGGCAGTCGTCTGCAAAAACGAAAAGGCGCGCTCGGCGGACCTTCCTTGTAAATAGCGCAAAAATCTCTGCGAGCGGCTCGACGTCTTGCGACGTCAGCGGAGCGATCGATACAACGTTCTTCGCACCATCGTCGTAATAGGGTTCGGGAGCGCGAGGCCCGGCCCACCGTTCCAGCGGAACGACGGAGGGCTCGGCTCGCTGCGTCAGGCGGGATTCGATCGCACCGATCGTTCGAGCGGCGACGTCGTCCCACGTGCCCAGTTGCAAAGCGGCCGCGCGTCCGTGCGCGCCGACGGTGTCAATTTCGGCGTCCGCCGATTCGTCGATTGTTGCAAAAACCTGCGCCCATTCGTCGGCGCTTCGCGCGATCCAACCGCCGCGGCTCTCATGGACGACTTCGGCCGTGGCGATGCAGTCCGCGTGAACGACGACCGGCCGGCGAACGTGCCATGCTTCATACACGGTGCGCGAGAAGCTCTCGTTCGTGGACGGCTGCACGAGCGCGCGCGCGTTGGCCAGCAGCGCCGCCTTCTCTTCCTCCGTGACTGCCCCGAGGTCGACGACGCCGTCTCCCTTCAGCGGCGTCGCATGCGGGCCAGCGATCAGCAGCTGCATCGACGTGCTGCGCCGAAGCGACCGAAATCGCGCAAACGCTTCGAGCGCGAGACCGATGTTTTTGGTCTTGTCGCCGCGGCCTAGGAAGAGCACGTAGCGCGAGTGCTGCGGGACGAAGCCGCGAATCGCAATGGGGTTCTTCGGCGGCGCCGCGACGTCGATCGCGTGCCCGATGATTGCCGAGCGAAAGTGAACCCACGGCCCAAAAAGCGACGCGGCGACGTGCAGCTCGCCCTCGCTGTTGAAGAGCAGGCCGCGCGCACGCCGGAAGATGTCGCGCACCGCATCGAGATAGGCATAGGCCTCGTCGTGCAGGCACGGCAGCAAGAAGGCACGGTCCGCGACGAGCGGTAGCCCGTGCAGCGTCGGCCCGTAGAGATACGGCAGGAAGATGACGGCGTCGTACCGCGAGCCTTCCTTTTGCAGATGATGCAGCAGCGGGCGCGAGCGAATGCTCTCGGCAATGAAGGGGTCCGTCTTCTGCGCCGGCAGCGGCGGGCGATCGCGGCGCAGCTCGTCGGGGCGTAACGATAAGAGCGCCGAATTCGCGCGCGAGAATGCGACGCGGTCGCGCGCATCGACCTTAAAGCGCCGCACGGTCACGCCGCCGTCGTTGCTCGCGCCCGGCCGATGATAGTTTGCGGACCAGTCGTCGTGGAACGATCGGCAGCACGTCGTGAGCACGTCGACTTCGCTGCCTGCGCGCGCGAGCGCGTGCGAGAGGTCCCAAGCCAGCCGCTCGGCGCCGCCGATGAGGTCGGCGCCGTACCACGGCGTAACGAGGGCAAGCTTCATTGAGGCGATCCTTCGACTGGTATGTTGGCGGGGCCGAAATTTTCGGCGGCCAACTGACGCCAAGCCAGTCGGCTTGGGGACGGTGATACCGTTCGAACTTCGACGGAGGCTTGACCTCGTTGCGGAGACCTGGTACCCGTCCCCGTCAATTCATTGACCGAACAGGAATCGTGGGCCACCGCACCTTCGGTGCTCCGCTCAGATATGACAGACCGGGCGGTCCTTTCCGCCGGAAGGGACGGCGTGATAGAGTGCTATGTGGTTACGATGCTCTCGATCGACGCCTGGCTGGACGAAAAGCCGTACAAGGAACTCTACGACGGCGTGGTTCACGAGAAGGTGAGCGCCCAGCGAACCCATGCGATCGTCGCCGTCCACCTCGCTGGCCGTCTCGAAGCCTGGGCGGATCGGCGAGGAGAGGTCGGGGTCGAGTGGCGGGTTTATCTTGCCGAAGGAACGACGCTGGTGCCGGACGTTGCGTTCTTCTCGAACGAACGGCTTGCCCAGTTGTCTAAACTCGAACGCGAGAAACCGCCGTTTTCTCCTGACATTGCCGTCGAGATTCGCTCACCGGACGATCGCGAACGAAATATTCGGCGAAAGACCGAGCTGTATCTCGCGCACGGCGCCAAAACCGTGCTGAACGTTGATCCTTTTCAGCGCGCGGTTCGCGTCAGCGATTCAGAGGCTGAATTAACGCTGCGAGTGGGTGAAACAGTTTGGCACCCTGCTTTCCCCGATCTGCAGATTCCGGTTTCCGAAATCTTCGCACCGCTGGATCGGAAGATTTAGGCGGTCCTTCGATTCCGCTCGCTAGCGCTCGCTCCGCTCAGATACTGTCTCCCAAGTCAAGCGATGAGGGCAGGCCGTGGGTGTTTGAGTAGGGTGAAAGCCAGGACGATGAGCTTTCGCATCACGGCGGCGATGATCACCTTAGGTGGTTTGCCGCGTTC
>Ga0209061_1000763_pt1 | contig 70250 bp, 58 predicted proteins | sample Coa_R1_10_FD_187157 | JGI IMG/M metagenome (GOLD analysis project Ga0209061, IMG submission 187157) | Surface soil microbial communities from Centralia Pennsylvania, which are recovering from an underground coalmine fire - Coalmine... | ecosystem: Environmental > Terrestrial > Soil >... | reverse complement strand
CCCGAGCACCTTCACCCCGCCCGCCTCCGCGAACCAGTCCCGGGCCCGCTTACTCAGCCCCGCCGCCTCGATCGCCTCACCCGGCAGCAGCCCGGCCCGGATCCCCTCCCAGAACCGCACCCGCGCCGCCCTCGGCGCCGGCGGACGACCCCGCAATACCACAACCACAACGACCTCCCACATCAGGAAACCGTTGCAACCACCGATTGAATCCGCCTGCCCTATAGTTGCCCGTTATTTCCGCTTAGGCCCGATCTTCCGCGATCTTCAGGCTGCTGAGCCGCGCATGCCTGAGCTGATTGATGCCCGTGATCACGGAGTTCCCGCAGGGGGGCCTGGGCCTGGCGCCGCTGCCGCGTCCGGGGCAAAGCGGCGGCTGACAGCGCAAACGCGGCCTGCCGCGGCACTAGCTGCTCGGCTGCGGCAGGTGGCAGGACACCTTGGGATTGACGCCCACGTAGTTGAGCGGGCCCGCGGCGACCGTCGCGGCGATCGTGCCGGCCTGCGCGCAGTTCGCCGACGAGGAACCGTAGTAACCGCGCTGGCCGGCGGCGACCGCCCCGATGATCAGCCATATCAGCAGCACAACCCCTCCGACTCGCATGATGACCTCCGCATGCGGCTCACCTCGGGCCGCGGACTGGGACCGGTCAGCTACCCCGTAACGCCCGGCGCACGCGCACCGGGGTCCCGGTGTATCGTCTGGTGCTGATGGCCGGGGCGCAGAACCCATGAAGCGCGGTCCGGTGTCGGTCAGCTACACCACGGACCTGTCCGCGGTGCGCGCCGTGGTGCACCGCTACGCGGTCGCGGCGGGGCTCAGCGACGCCCGCGCGATCGACCTGGTGCTCGCGGTCAGCGAGGTGGCGGCCAACACCGTCCGCCACGCCAGGTCCGGCGGGCGCCTGGAGATCTGGCAGGGCACGGGCGAGATCGTCTGCCGGCTCAGCGACGGGGGCACGATCGCCGATCCGCTGGCGGGCCGCCGCCAGCCCTCCCTGGACGACCTGAGCGGCCACGGGCTGTGGATCGTGCACCAGGTCTGCGACAAGGTGGAGATCCGCTCCGGCGCGGCCGGGACCACGATCGCGCTGCACATGGCGCTGCATGCCGGGGACGGGCCCCGGCATGCTCCGTGACCGCCGTGCCCGGGTGCGAGCCATCCCGCGGCGGTCCGCCGTGTGGTACAACAAGTGCGTGGACCTGCTGACGGTCTCCGTGACGGCCAGGGAATCCGCCGGTCACCCCTATACGCTGGTGGAAGTCGGCGGCGAGGCCGACGTGACCAACAGCGACGAACTGCACCGCCTGCTCGAGGGCGAGGCGGCCGCGCAGCCGCGGATGCTGATCGTGGACCTGTCCGGCCTGCGCTTCATGGATTCCTCGGCGCTGCACGCGCTGCTGCGGGTCAACAGGTCGCTGGACAGGCAGGGCGGCGTCCTTGCGCTGGTCTCCCCGCAGCCCGCCGTGGCGAAGATGCTCCGGCTGACCACCGCGGACCAGCTGATCCCCGTCTTCGGCACGGTCGCGGAGGCCGCCGTCGGCTGACGCCGATGCGCGTCGGCGTTTGGCAGCCGCCGACATGGGATATGCTCATTGTCAGTGGTGCCTACGACGCAGGCACGCTCGACGCGACACGGTGTTTCGCGGAGCGTGCCGCGGTGGCACCATTTTTGCTTCCGCTGACGACGCCGTGTCCGAGCCACGTCCCTCTGGCGAGGAGGCTCGCACATGAAGATCGCCCTGGTAGCCCAGCATGCCATCCCGCTCCGCCCGCGGACGGGGTCGGGACCCGACAGCGACGACATCGGTCTCACCCAGCTCAGCCGCATGCTCGCCGGGCACGGTCACCAGGTGACCGTGTACGCGCAGAAGCACGCGCCGGACCTGCCCGACCTGGCCACGCTCGACGCCGGCGTACGGGTCGAGCACATCACGGTCGGCCCGGTCCCGCGCGCCGCGGCGGCCGGGAGGCACCACGATGCCGACCTGCTGCAGCGGGTTCCCGCGTTCAGCGGGCCGCTGCGCCGACGCTGGCGCCGGGAACGGCCGGACGTGGTGCACGCGCTGCTGTGGACCAGCGGGCTGGCCGCGCTCGCCGCCGCGCGCGATCTCGGCATCCCGGTGGTGCAGGAGTTCAGCTCGCTTTGCGTCGCGGAACGCCGCGACCGGGCCGCGGCCGGGGACGGGGAGGTCCGCGGCGGCGCGTCGGCGGCGCGGATCAGGCTGGAGCCCGCGATTGGGCGCAGCGCCGCCGCGGTGGTGACCACGAACTCCGCAGAGCTGTCGGACCTGGCCCACCTGGGGGTACGGCGGTCGTCGATCAGGGTCGTCCCCTGGGGCGTGGACACCGAGACGTTCGCCCCGGAAGGGCCGGTCGCCAGGCGCAACGGCCGCCCCCGGCTGCTGACCCTGGCCGACCTCGGCGAGCGGGAGGCGCTGCAGACGCTGCTGCGGGCGCTGACCCGGGTACCGGGCGCCGAGCTGATGATCGTGGGCGGCCCGCCGCGCGCCGAACTGCCCCGCCGCAGCGAGTACGCCGGCCTGGCCGGGTTCGCCGCCGCGCTCGGCGTCTCCGGCCGCGTGGTGTTCACCGGCAAGGTGGAGCATCGCACGCTGCCCGCGTTGCTGCGCTCCGCCGACCTGGTGGTCAGCACCTGCACGTACGAGCCCTCGGGCGCGACGTCGCTGCGGGCCATGGCGTGCGGCACCCCGGTGGTCGCCCCGCCGGTCGGCGGTCACAGGGACGCCGTGGTCGACGGGACGACGGGCATCCTGGTCCCGCCCGGCAAGCCCGCCCTGCTCGCCCAGCGGATCAGGCAGCTTCTCGCCCATCCCATGCTGCTTGAGGCGTACGGGGTGGCGGCTGCCGACCGCGCCAGGTCCCGTTACTCATGGGACCGGATCGCCGCGGAGACGCTCGCGGTCTACGAAAAGGCGGCCGCCCGGTCCGCCCGGGCCCCGGCCGCCTGAGGCCCGGGCGGCCCGGGCGGCCCCGGCGCCTCGCGCCGCAGGATCAGCAGCGCGACGTCGTCGGTGGCCGGCTCGGTGCCGATGAGCGCGCTCATGACCGTGCTGCATGCGCCGTCGGCCGTCTGCCGTTGCTCCTCCGGAGGGCGGAGCGCGTTGCCGAGCGCGTCCGCCAGCGCGGCGATCCCGTCGTCCAGCGCCCTGTCCCGCCGCTCCACCAGGCCGTCGGTGTACAGGCACAGCAGCGCGCCGGCCGGGAGCCGGATGAGGCTGGACCGCCGCCGCACGTCGTCGGCCACGCCGATGGGCGCGTCCACGGCGATCTCGACCGGCCCCGGGGGCTGCCCGGGGGCCGCGAGGACCGGCGGCAGGTGCCCGGCCGAGGAGACCCACAGCTCCCCGCGGCCCGGCTCGCACACCGCGTACAGCACGGTGGCCATGATCTCGCCCTCGAAGTACTGCATCTTCCTGTCCAGCTTGCGCAGCACGTTGCCGGGGTCGGCGGCCTCGAGCGCGTAGGCGCGCAGCGCGCTGCGCATCCGGCCCATGACCACCGCCGCCGCCAGCCCGCAGCCCGCGACGTCGCCGATCACCAGGCTCAGCTCGCCGGACGGCAGCACGAACACGTCGTACCAGTCGCCGCCGATCACTCCCTCCCCGGCCAGGTAGCGGGCCGCCATCTGGATTCCCGGCACGGCCGGCAGCGCGGAAGGCAGCAGGCCGCGCTGCAGCGCCGCCGCCGCCATCCGGTCCTCATGCGAGGTCATGGACTGCACCGCGACCGCAGCCCGGTCGGCGGCAAGCTGGAGCAGGGCGGTCTCCTCCGGGGTGAACACCCGGTGCTCGAGCGAGCCGACCTGGAGCACGCCGAGCAGGTCGCCCCCGGCCAGCAGCGGCACGCCGAGCAGCGAGCGGATGCCCTTGGCCGACAGGACGGGATCCAGCACCGCGCCGCGATCCGTGCCGGTGAGAATCACCGGACGCCGGGCGGCGGCGACCTGGCCGGTGAATCCCTTCCCGACCGGGATGCGTGCCGCGTACCGCCCCTCGTCCTCGATGCCGGACGCCGCGGCGGCGACGAGTTCCCTCGACGCCCGGTCCAGCAGCAGCACCGCCGCGGTGTCGGCGCCCAGGATGTCCCTGACCCGATCCAGCAGCGCACGCAGCAGTTGCGGCGCATCCAGCCGGGACAAGGCGGCGTCGGCGATCGCCTGCATGTCCCTGAGCCTGTCCTCAAGCGCGGCCGCCCCCGTCGGCTGGTCGCCCTCCGCGGGAGGAAGCTGCGCGGCCATGTGCCGACATTACCGCTGAGTCTGCCCAGGCGGGAGGTTTGACGGGCGGGTCTTCCCGGGCCGGGAGGTTTGACGGGGCCGCGCCGTGGACAGGTGGCAGCGGGAGCCAAACGGTACCGCGAGCAGCCCGGCTGGGCTGTCCCCCGGTCAGCGGCACCACGATCAGCGCCCGGTCATCGAGCAGGTGCCCGCCAGGCCTTCTCCCGGCACGTTCTCATTCCCGAAAGCAAGTTCGGTACACGTATACGCCGGTAACGCGATATAGGTTGCGAAGGACCGGAGAGCGGCGTGACGTTCGGAAAAATGTCAGAGGTCGCTGCTAGAGTCGAACTAGCAGACGGTAAAGTCGATTCAGCTGGAAGGGACAGTCGGCAGGAAACCATATCCACGGCACCGGGAGGAGGTGACGACCCAGGTGAGCAGCATCCCGCCGCCCGCCGACGCGCGGCAGGCGATGGCCATGGCGCGCACCGCGTTTGCGCACCTGGCCGCCGCCGACCTGGCCGGGCTGCCGACCCCGGTGCAGGCAGAACTCCTGGAGGAGCTGGAGCGGCTGGCCGCGATCGAGATCGCGGTGCGGGCGTCGTTGCTGGCCGCGTTCACCGCCGGGCAGGGCCCGGCCGCCGACGCCTCCCACTCGCTGGGCGCCTGGCTGGTGCACAAGACCGGGGTGACCCGCGGCGCCGCGGCCGGCCTGGTCGGGTGGATGCGCCGCGCGGCCGCGCACCCCCTGGTCGCGACGGCGCTGGCCGAGGGCGGCGTGCTCAGCGAGTCGGTGGCCCGCAGCCTGTGCAGGTGGACCGACAGGCTCCCGGCGGACTGCCGGCAGGCCGCCGACGAGATCCTGGTCGCCGCCGCCAGGGCGGGGGCGGACGAGGAGGACCTGGCCCGGCTGGCCGCGGAGATGATCGCCCGCGCCCAGCCGGCCGGCGACGGGGACGACCCCAGCCGGGACTTCGAGGACCGGTCGGTGATCCTGGAGACCACCTTCGGCGGCGCGGGAGTGCTGCGCGGTGAACTCACCCCGGAATGCGCGGCCTTCCTCACCTCGGTGCTGGAGTCACTGTCGGCCCCGCACGGCGCCGACGACGAGCGGACCCGCGGCCAGCGATGGCACGACGGCCTGCTGGAGGCGATGCGCCGCCTGGTGGCGGCCGGGCAGCTGCCGGAGCGGGCCGGGCAGCCGGTGCGGGCGTGGGTGCACGTGTCGCTGGCGGAGCTGCTGGCGATGGACGAGGATTCCAGGCTGCAAGACGAGTGGATCGTCGCGGCGCGCGGCCGGTGGGCGGCGGCGCGGGCGGGCGCATCGGTGGCCGGCGGGGACGGCGCTGCGTGGCTGGACGGCGACGCGGCGCGGGCAGTGACGTGTGACGCGGCGCTGACCCCGGTGGTCACCGGGGAGCCCAACGCGGCGGCGCTGGACGGCCTCGTCCGGCTCTGCGTGGAGCTGTCCGGGCTGGGCCGGGACGCCGCTCAGTCCCCGTGCGGGTGCACCTGCGGTGGCTGTGCCTGCCGACCGCGGCAGGCCCCGCCGTCAGGACGGGCCCGGGAGGCGCTGGAGCAGGCGGTCATCGGCAAGGCCATCGAGCTGGTGTCGGGGCCGGGCGGCTTGGCGTCGTTCCTGCGGCAGCGCGAACTGGGCGCGCGGCTGGGCGGGCCGTCGCTGCCGCTCGACATCGGCTACAGCGACGACGTGCCCGCCTCGATCCGCCGCGCGGTGATGCTGCGCGCCCGCGGGCACTGCGAGTGGGCCGGGGGCTGCCGCCAGCCGGCCTGGGCCTGCGAAGTACACCACATCAGGCCGAAGTCGAGGCGGGGCGGGACCAGCGTCACAGGGTGCGTCCTGCTTTGCCCGTACCACCACCAGGTCTGCATCCACCGGCTGGGCTGGATCTTGGTGCTCAACCCCGACGGCACCACCACCGCGTGGAACAACAGCAAGACCAAGGTTCTGCGCAGCCACGGCCCTCCGCTCCGGCCAGGGTAATCCGCCCGGCGCACATGGGGCGCCGGGGCGCGAGCCGGCCTGGCAGCGCGAATGCGCTGGCATCGGATGCGCTGCCGACGCCCGATGCTGCAGGCCGGTTGAATGCCGAACGGCCGGTGCTGCCCGGTCAGCACACGCGGACGACGACCAGGCAGGCGTCGTCGCCGGTGTCGGAGTCGGCGAGGGCCATGATCCGGTCGGCCTGGGTGGCGGCCGGCTCCCTGCCGAGGCCGGGGTTCATCGCGGCGACGAAGTCGGCGAGCACGTCGGATATGGATTCGCCGCGCCGCTCGATCAGCCCGTCGGTGAACAGCAGCAGGGTGTCACCGGGCCGCAGCGGGCAGGCGGCTTCCTCGTAACCGGCGTCAGGGTCCATGCCGAGCAGCAGCCCGCCGGGGAGCGGGAGCTGGGAGGCGGTCCCGTCGCGCACCAGGACCGGGGGCAGATGCCCGGCGCGCGCCCAGCGCAGCATCCGGGTCTGCGGCTCATAGACCCCGCACAGCGCGGTGCCGACCGCCCCGGAGGTGAGATGGCACATCGCCCCGTTGAGCATCCGGAGCAGCTCGGCCGGGGCCGCGCCGGTGATGGCAAGCCCGCGCAGCGAGTTGCGGGCCGCGACCATGCCGGTGACCGCGTCGATGCCGTGCCCCGCCACGTCGCCGACGACGAGGAGCACGTCGTTGCCCGGCAGCAGCAGCGTGTCGTACCAGTCGCCGCCGACCAGGTGGCCCTCGCCCACCGGCCGGTAGCGCACGGCGACGTCGATCCCGGCCGCGGCCGCCGGCGGCTCGTCCGGCGGCATGATCGCGCGCTGCAGCCGCACCGCGAGCCGGTGCTCCTCGGCGGCGCGCTGCTCGCTGTCCGCGAGCTGGTCCCGGGTGGCGGCCAGCGCCACCTGGGTCTGGTACTGCGCCGAGACGTCCTGGTAGGCGCCGCGCAGCGCCACCACCACGCCGGCCGCGTCGGAGACCGGTTCGGCGAAGACCCGGATCTGGCGGAGGCTGCGGTCTGCGGGGTGGACCACCCGGAACGTGGCCGTCAGGGCCTCGCGCCGGTGCAGAAGGTCGCGGCGGAAGCGCTGCATCGCGGGCTTGTCGGCCGCTATCACGTAGCTGTGCAGCTCGGCCAGCGGGATCTCCGCGCCCGGGCGCGCCTGGAGACCGAAGAGGCCGAACACCGAGTCCGTCCAGCGAACGGCTCCGGTGGTCAGGTCCTCCTCCCAGCCGCCGAGACGGCCCAGCCGCTGCGCGTGGTCGCCGAGCACCGCCATCCGGCCCGCCGCCGTCTCGCGGCGCCAGGTGACGATGACCCCGTCGTAGCAGGCGGCCACACGCACGTCCGACAGGCCGTGCAGCGGGCCGGGCACATGCTGGGGCACGCCATCGGCGAGGACCTGCACGGCCCTGCCGAACAGGCCCTGGCCGGACACGCTGGCCGGATACGCCTCCAGCAGGGTGAGCCTGGCCAGCTCGCCGCTGGTCCTGCCCCCGGGGTCGTAACAGCCCGGGCTGACGTGCTCGATGCGGAAGTCGGTCACCTGGCCGCCCTCGTCCCTGATCGCGCGGGCCACCAGCACCGAATCGGCCAGGCCGTCAAGCAAGGTGAACAGGGCGGCCTTCGGCTGCGCGGCGGCCAGCTGGCCGTGCGCCAGGCGCACGCTGAGAGCCTGCCCGCAGCCTGCTGCCAGCGCGGACAGGCGGTGACGGGTCTCGCCGCCGAGCTCGCGCAGCGGCCCGGGCCAGATGACCTCGAGCACGCCGAGCAGCCCGCCCGCCGGCTCGCGCAGCGCGAGGACCGCGCGCGCGCCGTCCGCCGGGCCGACCAGCGGCGTCTCGTCGCCCTCGCCGCGGCCCGCCCGCCACCACAGATCGGGTGCGCCGTGCGCGACACGCTGCGCAGGACAGTCGAGCTGGGGCGGGATGTGCTTCCACCGGCTGGCCTCGCCGCTGGCAAGCCCGGCCTCGCCGAGCAGCGCCAGCGCCCCGTCCGCCTCGAGCAGCCACAGCGCGACAGCGTCCGCGCCGAGTTCCGGCACGACCTGCTCGGCAAGCATGCCCGCGAGTTCGGCGCCGTCGGCGGCCAGCTCCGCGGCCGCCAGCAGCACCGCCTCGGGGGGACGATGCCCTGCCGACCCTCCCTGCTCCTGGGGGCATGCCATCCCCCCTGGCCGCTCCGGCCCCGGCGGCCGGGCCTCACCGGCGACCGGGAGGCCGGCCTGCTGGTCCTGCGCCAGCACCGCGGCCGCCATCTCGGCCAGCGGCGTCCCGGTCACGGCGGCGAGCCGGGCGAGCTGGCCTGCCGCCTCCGCCGAGGACAGGCCCAGCCGCCCCATCAGCACTCCCCTGGCCATCGCGACCACCACGTCGGACGCGGCCGCGGCACGGAGCCGGTCGAGTTCCCGGCGCTGGCGGTCGATGACGGCGGCGAGCCGCCGCACCTCCTCGCCGGCGACCGCCATCGTCACCCGCCTCCGCCCTTGGCCCGGGAATCCGCCGCGGGCAGTGCTGCTGATGCCCGTTCGGTCCAATGGTAGTGACCTTCCGTTCTACCATCGGAAATACGGACATGATGGGAGCGCTCGTGACCGACACGGCCCAGTCGGGTCCGCGGATCGACAAGTCAGCACTCGAGCAGCTGCTCGCCGGGCTGACCGCGGTCCGTGGCGGCGACTTCAGCACCCGGCTGGCGAAGACCGGCGACCCGCTGATGGACGAGATCGCCACGGTCTTCAACGGGATGGCCGACCAGCTCGACCTGTTCACCTCCGAGGTCACCCGGGTGGCCCGCGAGGTGGGCACGGACGGCAAGCTCGGCGGGCAGGCCTACGTGCCGGGAGTATCGGGCACGTGGAAGGACCTGACCGACTCGGTCAACGCCATGGCCGACAACCTCACCGCGCAGGTGCGCGGCATCGCCCAGGTGGCCACCGCGGTGGCCAGAGGCGACCTGAGCCAGAAGATCCGGGTGGACGCCCGCGGCGAGATCCTCGAGCTGAAATCCACGCTCAACACCATGGTCGACCAGCTCTCCTCCTTCGCCGACGAGGTGACCCGGGTGGCCCGCGAGGTGGGCACCGAGGGACGGCTCGGCGGGCAGGCGGACGTCAAGGGCGTCGCGGGCACCTGGAAGGACCTCACCGAGTCGGTCAACGTCATGGCGGCCAACCTGACCGCCCAGGTGCGCTCCATCGCCGAGGTCACCACCGCGGTGGCCGGCGGCGACCTGAGCCAGAAGATCCGGGTGGACGCCCGCGGCGAGATCCTCGAGCTCAAGGAGACCATCAACACCATGGTCGACCAGCTCTCGGCGTTCGCCGACGAGGTGACCAGGGTGGCCCGCGAGGTGGGCACTCAGGGCAACCTCGGCGGCCAGGCAGTGGTCCGCGGCGTGTCGGGCACCTGGAAGGACCTCACCGACAACGTCAACGTGATGGCGTCCAACCTGACCGCCCAGGTGCGCTCCATCGCCCAGGTGGCCACCGCGGTGGAGCGCGGCGACCTGAGCCAGCAGATCACCGTCGAGGCCAAGGGCGAGGTCGCCGCGCTGGCCCAGACCATCAACCGGATGGTCGGCACGCTGTCCGCGTTCGCCGACGAGGTGACCAGGGTGGCCCGCGAGGTGGGCACCGAGGGACGGCTCGGCGGGCAGGCGGACGTCAAGGGCGTCGCGGGCACCTGGAAGGATCTCACCGACAACGTCAACTCGATGGCGAACAACCTGACCAGCCAGGTGCGCAACATCGCCCAGGTCACGACCGCCGTGGCGCAGGGCGACCTGTCGAAGAAGATCGACGTCGACGCGCGCGGGGAGATCCTGGAGCTGAAGACCACGATCAACACCATGGTCGACCAGCTGTCCGCGTTCGCGGCCGAGGTCACCCGGGTGGCCCGCGAGGTGGGCAGCGAGGGCCGGCTCGGCGGGCAGGCGGAGGTCGAGGGGGTTTCCGGCACCTGGAAGCGGCTGACCGAGAACGTGAACGAGCTGGCGGGGAACCTGACCAGGCAGGTCCGCGCGATCGCCGAGGTGACCAGCGCGGTCGCGGCCGGCGACCTGACCCGGTCCATCTCGGTGGAGGCGCAGGGGGAGGTCGCCGAACTCAAGGACAACATCAACGCGATGGTCCAGTCGCTGCGCGAGACCATCCAGGCCAACCAGCAGCAGGACTGGCTGAAGACCAACCTGGCCCGGATCGCCGGCATGATGCAGGGCCACCGGGATCTCAAGGTCGTCGCCGAGCTGATCATGGACGAGCTGGCACCGCTGGTCGGTGCCCAGCACGGCACGTTCTTCCTGGCCGGGCAGGACGACGGCGAGACCAGGCTGCGCCTCATCGCCGGGTACGGGCTGCGCGCCGACGAGGAGGCGCCCGTCCATTACCGGATCGGCCAGTCCCTGATCGGCCAGGTCGCCAGGACCAAGCGGTCGATCGTGGTCAGCGACCTGCCCGAGGACTACGTCAAGATCTCCTCCGGGCTCGGCGAGGCGGCTCCCACGAACCTGGCGATCGTGCCGATCCTGTTCGAGGGCCAGGTCCTCGGGGTGATCGAGCTTGCCGCGTTCGGCGCGTTTACCCAGGTGCAGCGGGACTTCCTCGATCAGCTCAGCGAGACCCTCGGCGTGAACGTGAACACGATCGTCGCGAACGCGCGCACCGACGCGCTGCTTGAGGAGTCGCAGCGGCTCGCCGCCGAGCTGCGGGCGCGGTCGGAGGAACTGCAGGCCCAGCAGGAGGAACTGCGGCGGTCCAACGCCGAGCTGGAGGAGAAGGCGGCCCTGCTTGCCGCGCAGAACAGGGATATCGAGACGAAGAACGCCGAGATCGAGCGGGCCAGGCAGGAGATCGAGGAGCGGGCAGGTCAGCTCGCGCTTGCGTCGAAGTACAAGTCGCAGTTCCTGGCGAACATGTCGCACGAGCTGCGCACGCCGCTGAACAGCCTGCTGATCCTCGCCCGGCTGCTCGCGCAGAACCCGGGCCGGAACCTGACCGCCAAGCAGGTCGAGTACGCCAATGTCATCCACTCGGCGGGCTCGGACCTGCTGCAGCTCATCAACGACATCCTGGACCTGTCGAAGGTCGAGGCGGGCCGGATGGACATCCACGCCGAGCGGTTCGCGCTGACCGCGCTGCTCGACGACATCCAGGCCACGTTCCAGCCCCTCACCGCGGAGAGGGGACTCGACTTCGCGGTCGAGGTGGACCCCGACACCCCGCAGCAGCTGGTCACCGACCGGCAGCGGCTGCGCCAGGTGCTCGGCAACCTGCTGTCCAACGCGGTCAAGTTCACCGAGCGGGGCCGTGTGCTGCTGCGCGTCGGGCAGGCGGGGCGGCGCGCGGCCGACGGCGGCGCGATGCTGGCGTTCTCGGTCATCGACACCGGGATCGGCATCGCCAGGGAGAACCTGACCACGATCTTCGGCGCCTTCCAGCAGGGCGACGGCACGCTCAGCCGCCGCTACGGCGGCACCGGCCTCGGGCTGTCCATCGCGCGCGAGGTCGGTGCCCTGCTCGGCGGCGATATCACCGCGGACAGCGAGCCGGGCAGGGGCAGCACGTTCACCCTCTACCTGCCGTGCACGCTGCCCGGTGCCGGGGAGGCAGCGGCCTCCCCGGCCGGTGACGGCGCCGATGTCGCGGACGGCGACGCGGCGGCCCGGGCCACCGAGGCGCTGCGGCTGCAGCCGGCGCTGGACGACGCCGACCCGCGCGCCGACGGCCGGCGCGTGCTGGTGGTGGAGGGGGCACGGGGCGGGCTGCTCACCCTGCTTGCGCACAGCGCGGTGTCCGACCTGGGCGGCCTGCACGGGCCGGTCCAGGTGAACACGGCCGTCACGCCGGAGCAGGCCATCGAGGCGCTGAGCGCGGCACCCCACCAGTGCGTGGTCCTGGACCTCGGCCAGCAGGACGCGGCCGCGTTCGCGTTCCTGGAAGCGCTCGGTGAATCCGGGGAACTGAGGGACATCCCCGTGCTCGCCCACACCAGGAACAAGCTGGACAGCGCGCAGGCACGGCTGGCACGGCTTCGTTTCGGCTCCCGGCCCCTTGAGCTGCTGCCGTCCCTTGACGAACTGCGTGAGCGCATCACCTTGCACCTGTCCGCGGCCCAGCCGGGCCAGGTGCCGACGCTTGTCAGCGAGCAGCAGGCCGGCGGCGGGCAGCGGGTGCTGCCGGCGGAGGGGCACGAGGCGCTGCGCGGCAGGAAGGTCCTGGTGATCGACGACGATCCGCGCAACGTCTTCGCCATCACCAGCACCCTCGAGCTGCACGGCGTGACCGTGACCCACGCGCCCAACGGGCGCGACGGCATCGAGGCGCTGCTCGCCGCCGAGGATACCGACCTGATCCTGATGGACGTGATGATGCCGGAGATGGACGGCTACGCGACGATGAGCAAGATCAGGCAGATGCCCGCCTTCGCCACCTTGCCGATCATCGCGGTGACCGCCAGGGCCATGCCCGGCGACAGGGAGAAGAGCATCGCGGCCGGCGCCAGCGACTACGTGACCAAGCCGGTCGACACCGAGGAACTGCTCGCCTGCATGGAGCGCTGGCTGGCCGGCCGCTGAGCGGCCGGTGCGGCCGGTGCGGCCGGTGCGGCCGGTGCGGCCGGTGCGGCCGGTGCGGCCGTGGTGGCCGGTGCGGCCGCGGCGGGGCGGCGGCGCAGGCGGCGGCGGTGACGCTGGCGGTCCTCCGGCGTCGTGCCACCCCAGATGCCGTACACCTGGTCGTGCGCGAGCGCGAACTCCAGGCACCGCTGCCGCACCACGCAGCGCGCGCAGATCGCCTTGGCCTGCTCGATTTGCTGCACCGAGGGGCCCCTCGACGAGACGGGGAAGAACAGGTCAGGATCCGCGGACAGGCAGGCGCCCATCGCCCGCCAGTTGCCGGCGCTCCCGGTCGCGGTTGTGCTCACGAGGCTCCTCGGCTGGTGTTTCTTCTGCGCATTCACGGCCGCATCGCAATCCGCCGGCGGCAGGCCGGCTTCCTCGGCAGCGCTTCCAGCAGCCATGCCGCTTCCCGCAGCGCACCCGTTTACACCTGGCCGCCGCGCAATTCCGGGCGGCAGCCCGCGGCGTCCGGTCCGGCGGCGGGAACGCGCCGCAGGCCCTTGTGAGCAGCATCACATCAGGCCATGTTTATCGGTCACGAGCCGGGCACACCGTATTCGTTCGTGTTTTCCAGGGCCGGAAGGCCGAAAGAGAGACGACCGTGACCAAGGAAATCCTCCGGCAGCAGGCGCCAGAAACCGGCCGCACATCCGGGACGGGCGCCGCGACCGCCGCGAGCCAGAAGACGCCCGCGGACCGCCGGGTCCGCGTCGGCCGGGGAAGGCGCACGAAGCACGCGGCGGCCGGCGTGCCGGCGCCGGTCGCGGCCGTCACCGAGCCGCCGGGCGGGGCCGCCGACCTGCCCTGGTCGCGGGCGCGGCTGTCGGAGCTGCCGGACAACGCGCTGTTGGCCACGGTGCGCGCGCTGCCCAGGGACAGCGAGCTGCGCGCCGCCGCCTGCGAGATACTCGTCGACCGCTACGGCAAGCTGGTCCGCTCCTGCGTGCGGCAGTACCGGGGCAGCCCGGAGCCGACCGAAGACCTGATGCAGGTCGGCTACGTCGGCCTGCTCAAGGCGATCAACAACTACGACCCCGAGGTCGGCGACAGCCTGTCCGCCTACGCGCAGCCGTGCGTCAGCGGCGAGATCAAGCGCCACTTCCGGGACAAGCGGTGGCAGGTCCACGTCCGCCGGTCCGCTCAGGAACTGCTGCTCGAACTGCGCAAGGCCAATGAGGAACTCACCCACCAGCTCGGCCGCGCCCCGGCCCAGGACGAGCTTGCCGAGCGCCTCGGGGTCGGCGCCGATGATCTGCTCGAGGCCCGCCAGGCTGACATGGTGTTCAGCACCTACTCACTGGACGCCCCGCTGTCCGACCGTGACGACCCGGCCCTGCTGGCGGACATGCTGGGCGACGACGACCCCGGCATGGCGCACGCGATCGACATGGAAGCCGTCAGCGCGCACTGGGAGGAGCTGCCCGAGCGCGAGCAGCGCATCCTGGTCATGCGCTTCTACGGCAACCTCACCCAGACCGAGATCGGCGAGCGGCTCGGCATCTCGCAGATGCACGTCTCCAGGCTGCTCGCCCGGGCGCTGGCGCACCTGAGGAGCCGGCTGATCGATTCGGCGGACGTCTGCGACACCGCCACGGCCTGACGGAGGACCGCTGATGAAGACCCGCACGGGACTGTTGCTGATCGGCGCCGGAGCGATCCTCGCGTTCGCCGTGACCACGAACACGTCCGTCTTCAACCTGCACACGGCCGGGTGGGTGACCATGTTCATCGGCCTGCTGTGGCTGGTGGTGCCGCGCCGTGGCTGGGAGTGGGTGGGCCGCCGGCTGCTCGTCGTCCGGCGGCCCGGCAGGAGGGTGGAAGAGACCGCCTACCCGGCCTACGTACGCAGCCCGGCCAGCACCGGGGTGCGGGCCGGGCTGCCCGCCCCGGGCACGCCAGGCGGCCCGGAGGGCGCCAGCCGCCCGGGCATGCCGCCCGGGGCGCCCGGCGGCGAGACGGAGATCGTCGAAGACGTCTACGAGGAATGACGCGGCGGGCGCCGGGGCTAACGCCAGGCTGGCCTGGTCGGCCTTCACCTTCGCCACCAGGATCGTCATGTCGTCGCGCAGTTCGTCGGCGGAGAAGCTGGTGACCAGCCCCTGCACCATCCTGGCGGTCTCGGCGGCGCTGCGGCCCGCCAGGCTGGCCAGCTCGTCGGCCAGCCGTTCCTCGAAGTACAGCAGGTCGGCGTTGCGCGCGTCGGTGACCCCGTCGGAGTAGAAGAACAGCAGGTCGTCCTCGGCGAGCTCGATCGTTTCCTTGCCCGGTTCCGCCTCGGGGAACAGGCCGAGCGGCAGGCCGCCGCCGCTGAACAGGTCGACGCGGCCGTCCGGGCGGACCAGCGCGGGGCCCGGGTGACCGGAGCTGGCCAGGGTCACCAGCGCGCCGCCGGGCCTGCGATGCAGGTAGGCGAGCTTGGCGGTGACGAAGCGGTCCTCGTAGTCACCGGCGAGCATGACCTCGTTCACCTTGGCGAGCACGTCCGCCGGGTCCGGGTTCCAGTGCGCGAGGACCCGGATCGCGTGCCGGGCGGCGGCGGTCATCGCGGCCGCCTCCTGACCCTTGCCGCAGACGTCACCGATCGTGATCGCCCATCCGCCCGTGACCGGGAACACGTCATAGAAGTCGCCGCTGACCTCCAGGCCCTCGCTCGCGGGCAGGTACGCCGCGGACAGGTCCAGCCAGCCGACGTCGGGCATCCGCGCCGGCAGCAGGCTGCCGGCCAGCGCCTCGGCCACGGCCGAGCGATGCCGGAACATGCGGTCGACCCGGATGGCGACGCCGAGGTGGCGGCCGAGCTCCTCGGCCAGGGCCAGGTCGGCGACCCGGAACCGGCCTTCCGCCGCCCGGCGGGCCAGGGTCAGCACCCCGTAGACCGTCCCGCCGTCGGTGATCGGCACGCTCAGCAGCGAGACCACGCCCAGCAGCAGCACCAGCGGCGTTCCGTCGGCGGCGGCGCCGAGGACGCCGGGGTCGTCGGCGTGCGCGAGCAGCACCGGGCTCCCGGCCGAGTGGACCTGGGCGGGCAGCGTGCCAGGCTCCGGGTCGGCGGCGCGCACCGCCCTTGTCAGCCCCGACGCCGGGTCGTCGGCCGGGCCCACCACGAACTGCCGCCGCAGCAGGCCGGCCCGCTCCACGTCCACGATCACCCAGCTCGCGATGCTGCCCGCCAGCAGCCGGGCACAGCGCTGCAGGGTGACCGCCTCGCTGAACGTGCTGTTGTCGAGCAGCAGCCTGGTCACCGAGGTCACCATGTCCATCCGCCGTGTCAAGGCCTCGACCGCGCTCGCCGGCTCGGCCGCGGACTGCGGCGGGGCCGGCTCGGCCGCGGACTGCCGCGGCGCCGGCGCCGCGGCGGGCGGCGCGGCGGCCTTGCGGGCCGCGGCGGCCTTCCGGGCCGCGGCGGGCCTGCCGGGCGCGGCCCGGAAGGCCGCGCCGGGCGCGGCGGTGACCACGAGCAGCCTGCTGTCGTCGCGCAGCGTGACCGGGCTGACCGCCAGCGCCGCGGCCGCCGGGCCGGCCGGCCCGATCAGCGCGCACTCCACCTGCCTGCCCGTTCCCGTCCGCGCCGCGGCGGCGAGATGGCTGTCCACCGCGGCACGCCACGGCAGGTCGACGAACGCGGTCAGCGGCTTGCCCGTCGCGTACCCCGGCGGCGCGCCGATCAGCTCGCCGGCCTTGCCGTTCGCGCGCCGGATCGTGCCGTCCTGCTCGAGCACGAACAAGGCCGCGGGCGCGTGCTGGAACACCGCGCGCAGCAGGGCCCGCTCCGCGCTGAGCCAGTCCGGCCGCGCCGCAGCGGCGTCCGGCTCCTCCCCGCCGACCTCGGCGAGCTTGGTCAGCGCCTCCACCGCGGCCTCCAGCTCGGTGAACGCGGCGTCCAGCAGCGCCCGGTGATCCGCGCCCGGCAGCGCGGCGGCCCGGCGGAGCGCCTCGCATCGCCTCACCAGATCCGCCAGCTCGGCGAAGCCGCTCGGCCAGGTCTCGTGCGACATGAGTGCAGACTACTGCCAGGTGAAGGCCCGCCGGGCGCCGTTGCCCGGCGGGCCTTCACGGATCCGGGCCTACCAGCGCCGCCAGCGCCGGCCCCGGTAGCGTCCGTAACCGCGGGTGGTGAACGCGCTGACCAGCAGCGCCGCCGCGACGAGCGCGACGATGAACGAGATCACGGGATGCCCGACGCCGATGATGGCGGCGGTGATGAAGCCGCCGATCAGCGCGGCCACGATGCCGATGAGAACGGTCAGCAGCAGGCCGATGTGCTGACGGCCGGGCACGAGCAGCCGCGCCAGGCCGCCGATCACCGCCCCGATGATGAGCCACGCGATGATGACGGACAGGGTGAGCGTCGCCATGATGGATCTATCCCTCCTGATGCGGCTCCCGGGCTGAGCCCGATGTGATCTCGGCAAGCAGTTGCGCCAGGTGCCATCCCCGGTGGCCGGTGCGGCCGACGGCGAGCTGGGTGCGGCAGGAAAATCCGTCCGCCAGCACCACCGTCTGCGGGCCGGCCGCACGCGCGGCGGGCCACAGCCCGCGCTCGGCGCAGGCGACCGAAACCTGGTAGTGCCCGCGCTCGAAGCCGAAGTTGCCGGCCAGGCCGCAGCAGCCGGTGTCGAGCACGTCGACGTGCACGCCGCAGCGGCGCAGGATCTCCTGGTCGGGGCCGAAGCCCATGATCGCGTGCTGGTGGCAGTGCACCTGCGCGATCGCGTGCGCGCGCACCCCCTTGTCCCCGGTCCTGCCAAGCGCCTGCAGCAGGCCCTCCGGCTGCCAGCCCGCCTCGGTGAGCAGCTCGGCGAGGGTCCTGGTCCGGTCGGCGAGCAGCCGGGCCTGGTCGCTGCCGAGCAGTTCCGCCGCGTCGGCGCGGAAGACCGCGGCGCAGCTCGGCTCGAGCACCACCACGGGGACGCCGACCCGCAGGTCCGGAAGCAGCGCCTTGACGGTGCGGCGCAGCACCCGCCGCGCCACGCCGAGCTGCCCGGTGGAGATCCAGGTCAGCCCGCAGCACAGCGGCCGGGTGGGCACCTGCACCGCGAACCCGGCCCGCCGCAGCACGGTCAGCGCCGCCCTCGCGATCTCCGGGTGGAAGCTGTTGGTGAACGTGTCCGGCCACAGCACCACGCGAGGCTTTCTTCCCGTTGCGCCGCCGCCGGCACCCCGCGGCGCCCGGGGCTGGGCCGGGCCGCTGCCCGCGCCCTGCCGCCGGTACCAGGTCGTGAACCGCTGCCTTGCGAACCGCGGCAGCTCGCGGCGCGGGTCGATCCCCCCGGCTCGTTTGGCCAGCGCGGAAACCCCCGGGGTACGGCCGGCCATGTTCACCGTTCCCGGCAGGCCGGGCACGGCGGTCACCAGGCGTGCCAGCAGCGGCAGCCAGCCCATGGAATAGTGGGCGGCGGGCCTGATGTGGCCGGCGTAGTGGTGCGCGAGGAACTCGGCCTTGTACGTGGCCATGTCCACGCCCACCGGGCATTCCCTGCGGCAGCCCTTGCAGGCCAGGCACAGGTCCAGCGCGTCGCGGACCTCGGCCGAATGCCAGCCGCCGGTGACCACCTCGCCGCGGACCATCTCCATCAGCAGCCTGGCCCTGCCCCGGGTGGAGTGCTCCTCCTCCCTGGTGACCCGGTAGCTCGGGCACATCACGCCGGCCTCGTCGCCACGGCACTTGCCGACGCCGACGCACCGGGCTGCCGCGGCGCTGAACCTGCCGCCGTCGTGCGGGTAGCCGAAGAACACCTGGGGTTCCCTGGGGAACCAGCCGCGCAGGGTCAGGTTCTCGTCCAGCCGGTACGGGCGGACCACCTTGCCGGGGTTCATCCGGTTGTCCGGGTCGAAGGCGTCCTTCAGCTCGCCGAACGCCGCGACCAGCTCGGGGCCGAACATCTTCGGCAGCAGCTCGCCGCGGGACTGGCCGTCGCCGTGCTCTCCGGACAGCGACCCGCCGTAGGACGCCACGAGGTCCGCCGCATCGGTGGCGAAGGACCTGTAGCTGGCGATGCCCGCGGTGGTGCGCAGCTCGAACGGGATACGGGTGTGCACGCAGCCGTGGCCGAAGTGCCCGTACAGCGACGCGCCCTGGTAGCCGTGCCGCCCCAGCAGGTTGCGGAAGTCGCGCAGGTAGTCGCCGAGCCGTTCCGGCGGCACCGCGGCGTCCTCCCAGCCCTCGTGGGTCTCGTGCTTGCCGGGCGGGTAGGCGGTGGCGCCCAGGCCAAGCTCGCGCACCGCCCACAGGTTGTCCTCCACCGCCGGGTCGCCGATGTAGGCGACGTGCGGCCGGGGATGGCCGCCCTCGGCCTGCGCGGCGGCGATCAGGGCCTCCGCCCTCGACCCGGCCTCGTCCTCGGTGTCCCCGCCGAACTGGACCATCAGCCAGCCGGAGCCCTCCGGCAGCCTCTCCAGGGCCGCGCCGGCGAGGTGCTCGTCCCGCTCCAGCGAGATCAGCACGTCGTCTAGGCCCTCGGCGGCCAGCGGCTTGTGCTCGTTGACCAGGGGCACCACGTCGGCCGCCTGGGCGATGTCCGGGTAGCCCAGCACGACCAGCGACCGGTGCTTCGGGATCTCGACCAGCGTGATCTCCGCGGTCAGCACGGTGACCAGGGTGGACTCGCTGCCGGTCAGCGCCCTGGCGACGTGGAACTGCTTCTCGGGCAGCAGGTAGTCCAGGTTGTAGCCGGACACCCGGCGCGGGATGTCCGGGTAGCGGGTCCTGATCAGCCCCAGGTACTTGTCGCGGATCTCGCGCATGCGGCGGTACAGCTCGGCCTTGCGGCCGCCCGCCGCCTGGATCTGCAGGTAGTCCGCATCGCTGGTCAGCCCGGTCCAGGTGCGCAGGCCGTCGTAGGTGCAGATCTCCAGCCGCCGCACCGAGTCGCCCATCTTCCCGTAGGCCTGGGCGGTGGAACCGCACGAGTTGTTGCCGATCATGCCGCCGATGGTGCAGGACACGTGCGTCGACGGCTTCGGGCCGACCATCAGGCCGTACCGGCGGACGGCGTCGTTGACCTTGTCCAGGGCCGCGCCCGGCTCGACGACGGCCGACTTGCCGCCCGGGTCGACCGAGACCACGTGATGGCAGTACTTGGTCCAGTCGATAACCACGGCCTCGTTGCAGCACTGGCCGGCCAGGCTGGTGCCGCCGCCGCGGGACAGCACCGGCGCGCCGAACTCGGCGCACACGCCGAGCGCCGCCACGGCAGCGTCCGGGCTGCGCGGCACCACCACGCCGATCGGGGGCTGGCGGTAGTTGGAACCGTCGTGCGCGTAAGCGCCGCGGGAGCCCGCGTCGAACCTGACCTCGCCGTCGACGGCGGCGGCGAGCGCGCGGGCGAGCTTGTCCGTGTCCACCGCTGTCAGCTCCCTCTCGCGCGCGGCGGTACCTGCCGCGGGAACCGCCCGTCGCGCGGCGGGGCGGCCTGCTCAGCCCGCCGCGCCAGTCGGGCCGGAGGGTATTCCTCCGCCGGCAGGAAATAGCCGTACCGGGTCACTGGGTCAGCGTGTCCTTTCCGCGTCGGCTGGGCGTTGCTCAGCTACCCGGGGAACAGCCGGTTACTCGGCGGGATCGGCACCGCCGTAGGCGGCGACCACGTCGGCGGCTACCTCGGTGACCTTGACGTGGCGGCGCTGCGACTCCGCGCGCAGCCGCCGCAGCGCCTCGTCCGCGTCGCAGCCGAGCGCATGCATCAGCACCCCCTTGGCCTGGTCCACCACGGAACGGACCACGACCGCGTCCTTGAGCTGGCTGGCCGTGCGCTGCGCCTGGTCGTAGGCCGTGGCGTTGGCGAGCACGGCGCCGCCGAAGGCGGCGAGGATGTCGGCGACCTGCTGGGACTCCGCGTCGAGCACGCCGGGGCGGACGCCGAACAGCGACAGCACGAGCAGGCCGCGCGGAAGCTCACGGACCAGGTGGACCGAGCAGCGCACGCCCAGGCGCAGCGCCCGCTCCGCGTACTCGGGCCAGCGGGCCTCGCCGAGCGTGTCCGGGCAGCTCACGGTGACGCCGACGTCGGCGGCCGCGATCAGCGGGCCGCGGCCGGCCGCCAGCTGCACTTCGGCGAGCTCGGCCAGGTCCGGGTGGGTCGCCGCGAGCGCGGCCACCTCGCCGTCGCGCCAGACGGCCGCGACAGCTCCAGAGCAGTCGGGCACCTGCCAGGCGGCGAGCTCGGCAAGCTTGTTCAGCGACCTGGCTTCGCCGCCGTTGCCGAGGCTCAGCAGTTGCGCCGCCTCGGGCCCGAGCTGCTCGATCCCCAACACGCCCTCCGTCCCTCCTCCCTTTGTAGCACGTCCGGGGCTCACCGGCGGGCGCGGCCGCCGCTAGTCGCCCACGGCGGCGGTGACCGCGCCGGCGGCGCGCCCGCTCAGCGAGACGCGGACGAGTGCCGCGGCCAGCCTGGCCGGCTCGTCACACGCGGCCACCAGCTCGGCGAGCTGACCCGGGTGCCCGGGCAGGCCAACCCGGCGGGCGCCGCCGGCCATCGTCGCGTCGACGTACGGGACCACGGACGGCCAGACACCCTGAACCTCGCGCAGGAAGATGCTCGCTCCGGCCGGCCCGATCCCGGGGAACTCGGTGAGCAGCCTGGCGATGCCGCCGGCGCCACCGCCAGCCTTGTCGCGCAGCCGGCGCAGGTCGCCGTGCCACCGGTCGGACAACAGCGCCGCCGCGTCTCCGAGCATGGTCGCGGTGCGTTCGTCATAGCGCCGGTAGTGGCCGCGGCCCAGCGCGTCCACCCGGTCCTGCCAGCTCGCCTCGCTCATCGCCGCCGGGCGGCGGTACCCGGCGGCGAAAAGCTCCCTGGCGGCAGCCACCGCGATGTCGGCCGAGATCCGCGCGCTCAGCAGCGTCGCCAGCACCAGCAGCTGGTACAGCGGGGCCGGGCGGTCGGCGAGCTTGACGCCGGCCTCCTCGGCGAATAGCCGCCCGTGCCTGGCGAGCAGCTCCCTGATGATCGGTTCCGGCTTTGCGGCCATCGCGCGTCCCGGGTCAGGCGTCCGGCGGCGCGGCTGACACGTCGGGCCGCGCGGACCGCCGGTCCTTCTCGATGGCCAGGTCGCCGATCGACACCACGCCCACCGGCGTGCCGCCCTCGACGACCGGGATGCTCCGTACCGCGCGCTCGCGGACCAGCCTGGCCGCCTGGTCCACGTCGTCATCCGGGCCGAGCACCGCCAGATCCTGGCTGCAGACGTCGCCGACGCTGGTGGTGGCCGGATCGCGGTTCTCCGCCAGCACCCGCACCGTGATGTCCCTGTCGGTGAGCAGCCCGGTGAGCCGGCCGCCGGAAACCACCAGCACGGTCCCGATCCCGTGCTCCTTCATGGCCTTCGCCGCCTCGGCGACCGAGTCGGCAGGACCCAGGCTCACCGGTGCCTGGGACATGATCTCGCGCATGGTCGTCGCCATAAGGTCACCTCCTGCGATGCCTCGCGGGGCCCGGGCCCGTCCGCCCGGGCAGGCACCGCCAGCGGCTACCCGCGGCCGACGCAGGCAAACGGCACGGTTTGGCCGGGCCGCTCCGGGCCGCGCCGGGCCTGTCAGCTATCGGGGCGGGCCCTGCTGACGTCGGCGAGCGCCGGGCCTGAGGCGCTGTCCACCGCCAGGTCGCCGAGCGACACCACGCCCGCGACCTGACCGTCGTCGACCACCGGGAGCCTGCGGACCGCGTAGGTGCGCATCAGCCGGGCGGCCTCGGCCGGGTCGGCATCGGCATGCACGCCGACCAGGTCCGAGCTGCTCAGCGGCCCCACGGGGTCATCCGGGCCCATGGACTGCGCCACCGCCCTGACCACGAGGTCGCGGTCGGTGACCAGGCCGGACAGGGCCTGGTCCCTGACCACCAGCACCATGCCAACCCCCCAGTCACGCATGACCCTGGCGGCCTCACCGATGCTGGAGTCGTACTCGACCCCGATGGGCCCGGGCGTCATCAGGTCGCGCACCTTGACGGTCATGAGGTACCTCGCTTCCTTCTCCGTTCGGGCTGTTCGCGCTACCGGCGGCGCGCCCGGCCAAACGGCGGCGTGCTCGGCCGGCCCGGCGCGGCCCGAGCCTGGTGCTCTGCCGTTCCACGCGGCACGGCTACCCGGCCCCGCCGCGGCTACTCACCGGCGGGGATCTCGGGGAGGCGCCTTGCCGGGCCGCCAGGGGAGCCCCCCGCGTGGCGGAGCACCCGGTCCAGCGCCCGGCCGACCTCTTCGGCCAGCGCGTCATCGCGCTGCGCCTGCCGCCCACCGCCGGGGACCAGGGCAAGCTCGCGGACCAGGCCGCAGTCCAGGCATTCGACCTCGCCGAGCCGGCTGATCAGGTGCGTGCTCGCGCACCTGGCGCAGCGGTCGAGCTCCGCGGTCCAGTCGCCGGACTGCTGGCAGACCGGGCAGATGAGCACGAGGCGGTCGCGCAGCACCCCGCGCCGCCAGGGGCTGGCGCCCCGCTCCGGGTCTGTCTGCCGCACGCCGCAGCGGTAACACGGCACCGTCGTCCCCCACGCCTGTCCCGCAGCCGGGCCCCGTCAACCCAGCGCGGCGAGCGCCTTGGAGTATTCCGCCAGGTCGCGTGCCTGCGGGATCGGGTTGACCACCTTCCAGCGCACCACGCCGTCCTTGTCGATGATGAACGTGCCGCGGGTCGCGACGCCGCGCTCGGAGTCGAACACGCCGTACAGCCTTGCCACCTCTCCGTGCGGCCAGAAGTCGCTCAGCAGCCCGAAACCGAAGTTCTCCGCGTCGGACCAGGCACGATGCGTGTACGTGGAGTCGACCGACACCGTCAGCAGCTCCACGTCGTCGCGGCTGGCCTCGGGGAACTCGTCGCGGATCGCGCACAGCTCACCGGTGCACACGCCGCTGAACGCCAGCGGGTAGAACACCAGCACCACGTTCTTGCGGCCGCGGAAGCTGGACAGCCGCACCGGCGTGCCATGCTGGTCACTCAGCTCGAAATCGGGCGCCTGCTCGCCCACCTCTACCGCCATGCCTGACCCTTCGCTTCAACCGGGCAACGCGCGGGCAGATGCCCGTCTCGTAGCTAAGTCTGCCATCTTTGCCGCGGGCGATGAGCCATCCTCCGTTCGGGCCCAATGTCGGCCGGGCGGACGGCCGGCTCAGCGGCGGGCGGCTCCGCGGCGGCGGCCGGCTCAGCGGCGCGCCTTCGGCGCGACCAGGCGGGTGCCCGACCAGTCGCGCGCCGCGCTCACGCTGGAGGTCTGGGACAGCCCGGCCGTCGGCGCCGCCTCGCCGATGTCGCTCGGCTCGACGTGGCCGGGGCGGCCCGCCTTCGGCGTGAGCAGCCAGATGTAGCCCCCGTCGGCAAGCGGGGTGAGCGCGTCGACGAGCGCGTCGACGAGGTCGCCGTCCCCGTCCCGCCACCACAGCAGGACCACGTCGACCACGTCGTCGTAGTCCTCGTCGACCAGCTCGACTCCCTCGATCCGGGTGATCGCGCCGCGCAGTTCCTCGTCGCAATCTTCGTCGTAGCCGATTTCCTGCACCACCTGACCCGGCTTGATGCCGAGCCGCTCGGCCTGGCCGCGTTCGTCCTGCGCCTGGCCCGCGGTCGCGCTCACTGACGTCCTCCTCGGATCCCTCCCCGCATCACCGCGCGGGTGCCGGGATCCTTCCGGTCCGCACCGGCGGTACCCACCCAAGATCCCGGTCCGCGATGACGCGTCAGACTTCTTGTTGGGACAGTTCACACTGGGTCGGGCCCGCGCGCAAGTGGCAATCGGGCCGGCCAGCCAAACCGCCGCCATAAATTGACTTGCGCCGCGGGCCGGCGCCCGCGGCCGCCACGCGGCGTGACCGCGAGTCCGCCCTGGGCGAAAAGGCCGCCGTGCCGCCGGCCCCGGCCGCAGCGGATTAGCCGCCCGGCCGGAGCTGCGATTACTGTCAGGTATAGATGCGTTCCTGGCCGGTTCGTACCACGATTGGTCTGGACAACACATCGAGGTGAAACCGAAAGCGGCCCACGCAGCCGCGGCTACCCAGGGAAGGCGAGGCTACCCCCGTGGCTTCCGGACGTCAGCAGTTCCCCATCATCAGCGACGGGCTGCCGGCCCAGCTGCCCGACATCGACCCGGACGAGACCGCCGAATGGGTCCAGTCGTTCGACACGGTCGTCCGGATGCGGGGCCGGACCCGCGCCAGGTACCTGATGCTGCGCCTGCTCGAGCGGGCGCGCCAGCAGCAGGTCGGCGTGCCGGGCCTGCGCAGCACCGACTACATCAACACGATCCCGCCGGAACGCGAGCCGTGGTTCCCCGGCGACGAGTACGTCGAGCGGCGGATCCGCGCCTACATCCGGTGGAACGCCGCCGTGATGGTCTCCCGCGCCAACCACCCGCCGCTTGCCGTCGGCGGGCACATCGCGACCTACGCCAGCGCGGCCAGCCTGTACGAGGTCGGCTTCAACCACTTCTTCCGCGGCAAGGACCACGGCGAGTCCGGCGACCAGGTGTTCATCCAGGGGCACGCCGCGCCGGGCATCTACGCGCGCGCGTTCCTCGAGGGCAGGCTGACCGAGGACCAGCTCAACGGGTTCCGGCAGGAGCTGTCGCATCCCGGCGGCGGGCTGCCCTCCTACCCGCACCCGCGGCTGATGCCAGAGTTCTGGGAGTTCCCCACGGTGTCGATGGGGCTCAGCGCCATCAACGCGATCTACCAGGCCCGGTTCAACCGGTACCTGCTGGCCCGGCGCATCCACGACACCTCCAGGTCGCACGTGTGGGCGTTCCTCGGCGACGGCGAGATGGACGAGCCGGAGGCGCTGGGCGCGATCGGCCTGGCGGCGCGCGAGGAGCTGGACAACCTGACGTTCGTCATCAACTGCAACCTGCAGCGCCTCGACGGCCCGGTGCGCGGCAACGGCAAGATCATCCAGGAGCTGGAGGCGTTCTTCCGCGGCGCGGGCTGGAACGTGATCAAGGTCATCTGGGGCCGCGACTGGGACCCGCTGCTCGCCCAGGACACCGACGGCGTGCTGATCAACAAGATGAACACCACGCCGGACGGCCAGTTCCAGACCTACAGCGTGGAATCGGGCGCCTACATCAGGGAGCACTTCTTCGGCGACGACCCGCGGCTGCGCAAGATGGTCGCGCACATGTCCGACGACCAGCTGCGCAACCTGTCCCGCGGCGGGCACGACTACCGCAAGGTGTACGCGGCGTTCAAGGCGGCCCGCGAGCACACCGGCCAGCCGACGGTCATCCTGGCCCACACGATCAAGGGCTGGACGCTGGGCAAGGACTTCGAGGCGCGCAACGCCACGCACCAGATGAAGAAGATGACGGTGGCGGAGCTGAAGGAGTTCCGCGACCGGCTCTACCTGCCGATCCCGGACTCGGCGCTGGAGGCGGAGCTGCCGCCGTATTACCACCCGGGCGAGGACTCCGACGAGATCCAGTACATGCGGGAGCGGCGCGCCGCCCTCGGCGGGATGCTGCCGCGCCGGGTGGTCCGGGCCAAGCCGCTGACCCTGCCCGCCGACTCGGTCTACGACGAGCTGCGCAAGGGCTCGGGCAGGCAGGCGGTGGCCACCACGATGGCGTTCGTCCGGCTGCTCAAGGAGCTGATGAAGGACCCGGTGATCGGGGAGCGGTTCGTGCCGGTCATCCCGGACGAGGCCAGGACGTTCGGCATGGACTCGCTGTTCCCGACCGCGAAGATCTACTCGCCGCACGGGCAGACCTACGAGGCGGTGGACCGCAACCTGCTGCTGTCGTACAAGGAGTCGGAGAAGGGGCAGATCCTGCACGAGGGGATCAGCGAGGCCGGGGCGATGGGCTCGGTGATCGCGGCGGGCACCTCGTACGCGACCCATGGCACCCACATGATCCCGGTGTACGTGTTCTACTCGATGTTCGGCTGGCAGCGGACCGGGGACCAGATGTGGGCGCTCGGTGACCAGCTCGGCCGCGGCTTCCTGCTGGGCGCGACCGCCGGCCGGACCACGCTGACCGGCGAGGGCCTGCAGCACAACGACGGGCACTCGCTGCTGCTCGCCTCGGTCAGCGAGGCGTGCGTGTCCTACGACTGCGCGTGGGCGTTCGAGCTGGCCCACGTGGTGCGGGACGCGCTGCGCCGGATGTACGAGGCCACGCCGGAGCACCCTGACGGGGAGAACATCTTCTACTACCTCACCGTCTACAACGAGCCGTACCCGCAGCCGCCCGAGCCCGCCGCCTACCCCGGGGGCCCGGCGGCTCTGGAGCGGGCGATCCTGCGCGGCCTGTACCGGTACGCGCCCGCCGGTCCCGAACGGGCGGCCGGTTCCCGGCCCCGTGCCCAGATCCTGGCCTCCGGGGTGGCGGTCAGGGAGGCGCTGCGGGCACAGGAGCTGCTGGCCGCGGACTGGGGGGTGGCCGCCGACGTCTGGTCGGCCACGTCCTGGACCGAGCTGCGCAGGGAGGCGCTGGCCTGCGAGTCGTGGAACATGCTGCACCCGGGCGACTCGCCTCGCGTGCCGTACCTGACGTCGGCGCTTTCCGATGCCGCCGGGCCGGTGGTGGCGGTGTCGGACTGGATCAAGGCGGTGCCCGACCAGATCGCCCGCTGGGTTCCCGGCCCGTTCACCTCGCTGGGCACCGACGGGTTCGGGTTCTCCGACACCCGCCCGGCGGCCCGGCGGTTCTTCCACGTCGACGCCGAGTCGGTCACGGTGGCCGTGCTGTGGCAGCTTGCCCGCGCCGGCGCGGCGGACGCGGGCCTGCCCGGGCAGGCGATCGCCAAGTACCGCCTCGACCTCCCGGTCAGCGAGGCGCTCGGCTGAGGCTGGTGAGGGGGCCGCAGGTGCCCGGGTCGAGGCCGCGGGTGGACGCGGAAACCGTGCTCAGGCTGGAGCGGGCGTCCGGGGAGCTGGGCAGCGCCGCCATCGCGGCCATGGACAGGCGGCTGCCGTGGTACCGCAAGCTGTCGGCGGACAACCGGTCCTGGCTGGGCCTGGTGGCGCAGGCGGGGATCGCCGCGTTCCTCGACTGGATCAGGCACCCGGAACGCAACAGGCCCGCGGTGACGGAGGTGTTCGGCACCGCGCCGCGCGAGCTTGCCCGCGCGGTCAGCCTGCAGCACGCGGTCGAGATGGTCCGGGTCGTCATCGACGCGGTGGAGGCCAAGGTCGACGAGCTCGCCGCGCCCGGCGGCGAGGCGGAGCTCCGCGAGGCGGTGCTGACCTACGCCAGGGAGCTCGCCTTCAGCGCGGCGCACGTGTACGCACGGGCCGCCGAGGCGCGCGGCGCGTGGGACGCCAGGCTGGAGGCGCTGGTGGTGGACTCGCTGGTCCGCGGGGAGAGCGAGGACTCGCTGCGCTCATGGGCCTCGGCGCTGAACTGGTCGTCGTCGCCGGTCACCGTCGTCGTCGGCACCATCGACGGCGCGCGGGACTACGGGTCGGAGCAGCTCATCGAGGAGCTGCGCACCCAGGCCCGGCGGGCCAGGCTCGACCTGCTGGCCGGCGTGCAGGGAAACCGGCTGATCCTGGTCCTCGGCGGCACCGACGACCCGATCGCGGCCGCGGAGCGGTTCGCCGGGCGGTTCGGGCCCGGGCCGGTCATCGCCGGCCCGCTGGTGCGCGACCTGCGCGCCGCTCCGGTCTCGGCCCGCGCCGCCCTGGCCGCGCTGCGCGTCGCGCCCGCCTGGCCGGACGCGCCGCGCCCGGCCGGCGCGGACGAGCTGCTGCCCGAACGGGCGCTCGACGGCGACCCCGACGCGCACGCGGCGCTGATCAGCGAGGTCTACCAGCCGCTGCTGTCCGGCGGCCACGCGCTGCTCGACACGCTCAGCACCTACCTGGAGCACGGCTCCTCGCTGGAGGCCACCGCGCGGATGCTGGTCGTGCATCCGAACACCGTCCGCTACCGGCTGCGCCGCGTCGCCGAGCTCACCGAGTACACGCCCTCGGCCGGGCGGGACGGCTTCACGCTGTGGGTGGCCATTACCCTCGGCCGGCTGGCGGCCGCGCGGGCAGCCCGCGACCGGTCCGCAAGCGACTCCGGTGACGCGACCGTGACATCCGGGTACCCTTAATTGGAGGAAAGCTCCAAAGGCTCGGCGGTGAACTTCGTATCGTCCGGCATGCGCATGGCGGAGTCCTCCAAGGCAGTGTTAAAGGATGCTGATCATCACCGCGCCCGGCCAGGGCGCGCAGACGCCTGGTTTCCTGTCCCCCTGGCTGGAACTTCCCGGCGTCGCCGAGCGCCTCGGCGCCGCCTCCGAGCTGGCCGGATGTGACCTGATCAGGGCCGGGACCACCGCGGGCGCCGATGAGATCACCGATACCGCGGTCGCCCAGCCGCTGCTGGTCGCGGCCGCCCTCGCCGCCGCCGCCGAGCTTTCCGCGGCGGCCGGGCTCTCCGCCGCGGCCGGGCTCTCCGCCGCGGCCGGGCTCTCCGCGGCGGCCGGGCTTGCCGACGCGGCCGGGCTGGCCGGCGGCCCGCCGCAGTCCCCGGCCGGCGCCGGTGCCGGCGCGGCCGCCGGGCACAGCGTCGGGGAACTGGCGGCGGGCGTCATCGCCGGCGTGCTGTCCGCCGACGACGCGATGCGGCTGGTCCGGGCGCGCGGCGCGGCCATGGCGGAGGCCGCGGCGGCCGAGCCGAGCGGGATGACGGCCGTGCTCGGCGGCGAGGCCGACGCCGTCCTCGCCGCCATCTCCCGGTGCGGCCTGACCGCGGCCAACGTCAACGGGGCGGGGCAGGTCGTGGCCGCCGGCGCGGTCAGCGGCCTCGAGGCGCTGGCCGCCGACCCGCCGCCCGGCGCCAGGCTGCGGCCGCTGCAGGTGGCGGGCGCCTTCCACACCCGGTACATGGCGCCGGCGGTGGCGGCGCTGCGCGACGCCGCGGCCGGCATCGAGTGCGCGGACCCGGCGATCACGCTGCTGTCCAACGCGGACGGCACCGCGGTGACCACCGGCAAGGAGTGGCTGGAGCGCATCGTGGCCCAGGTCGCGGCCCCCGTGCGCTGGGACCTGTGCATGCGGACCATGTCCGATCTCGGCGTGACCGCGCTGATCGAGCTTCCGCCCGCGGGCACGCTGGCCGGCCTGGCCCGGCGGGCGCTGCCCGGCGTCGCCGTGCTCGCGCTCAAGAGCCCGGATCAGCTCGACGCCGCGCGCGAGATGCTGTCCGAGCACGACGGGGAGCCGACGGTCGGCCACCTGCCGGACTGGCGGCTCGTCGTCGCGCCGACGTCGGGACGGTTCCGGCCCGCCGCCGGGACGGCCGGCCAGGTGGGCGTCATCGTCACCCGGGGCGGCGAGCGCCCGGTCACCGCGCCGTGGCCGTCGGAGATCATCGAGTGGCTGGCCGAGGACGGGGACCCCGTCAGCGAGGGCCAGCCACTGGTCCGGGTGCAGCCGGTGGCAAGGGGGCAGGCGTGACCGCGGCCTTCCCGCCCGCGGCCGGCGCGCGGATCCTGTCGTTCGGCGGCTACCGGCCGGCCACCGTGGTCACCAACGACGACCTCGCGGCCCGGGTCGACACCAGCGATGAGTGGATCCGCAGCCGGGTCGGCATCGTCAGCCGCCGGTTCGCCGGACCGGACGAGACCGTGACCGACATGGCGGCAGCGGCCGGCGGCAAGGCACTGGCCGGCAGCGGCCTGTCCCCCGCCGACATCGACCTGGTGATCGTGGCCACCTGCAGCAACGAGGCCGCGATCCCGAACGTGTCCGCGGTGGTCGCGCACCGGCTCGGCATCGTGGCGCCGGGCGCCTACGACGTCAACGCCGCGTGCGCGGGCTTCTGCTACGCGCTGGCCAACGCATCCGACGCGATCCGGGCGGGCACGGCGCGGCACGTGCTGGTGATCGGCTCGGAGAAGATGACGGCGTGGATCGACCCCGACGACCGCTCCACCTGCATCATCTTCGCCGACGGGGCCGGCGCCGCCGTGGTCGGCCCGTCCGCGGACGGCGAGCCTCCCGGCATCGGCCCGGTGGTCTGGGGCAGCGCCGGAGACCTGGCGCCGAAGATCGGGATCCCGGACCGGCACTCGTACATGTACCAGGAGGGCCAGGCGGTGTTCCGGTGGGCCACCACGGCCCTGCACCCGATCGCGGTGCGGGCCTGCGAGCGGGCGGGCGTCGCGGTCGGCGACCTGGCGGCGTTCGTGCCGCACCAGGCCAACCTGCGGATCGTCGAGGCGATTGCCCGCCGGCTCGGCGTGCCGCGCGGGCGCGTGGCGGACGACATCGTGCACACCGGCAACACGTCCTCGGCGTCGATACCGCTGGCGCTGTCGCGGCTGGCCGAGCAGGGGGAACTCAGGCCGGGCTCGGCGGCACTGCTGCTCGGGTTCGGCGCGGGGATGTGCTACGCGGCGCAGGTGATCACGGTACCCTAGCCGCGCCCCGCCCGGGGTGTGCCAAACCGCGACCAGAGGAACGGAGCGAATCCAATGACAGACCAGGAGATCCTCGCCGGGCTCGCCGAGATCATCGAGGAGATCGCCGGGGTGCCCGCCGACGAGGTGACGCCGAACAAGAGCTTCGTCGACGACCTCGACATCGACTCGCTGTCGATGGTCGAGATCGCCGTCGCCGCCCAGGACAAGTTCGGCGTCGAGATACCGGACGACCAGCTCAAGGACCTCACCACCGTCCAGGACGTGGTCACCTACGTCGCCAAGAACGCCGGGGGTTCGGCGTGAGCGTGGGCGAGCCGAGGGCCTTGACCGAGCGGGAGGCGGAGCGTGAGCCCTGACCGCGAGACCGTCGTCGTCACCGGGCTCGGCGCGACGACCCCGCTCGGCGGGGATGTCGCGTCGACCTGGGCGGCGATGCTGGCCGGGCGCAGCGGCGTGCGGGCAATCGCCGAGCCGTGGGCGCGGGACCTGCCGGTGCGCATCGCCGCGACGGCGGCGGCGGACCCGGCGGAGGCCGTCGGCCGGGTGCAGGCCCGCCGGATGGACCGCTGCGAGCAGTTCGCGCTGGTCGCCGCGCGCGAGGCATGGGCCGACGCGGGCTCGCCGGAAGCCGACCCGGAACGGGTCGGGGTGGCGGTCACCAGCGGGATCGGCGGCATCGGGTCCACGCTGGCCGCGTACGACACGCTCAACAGCAAGGGCTGGCAGCGCATCTCGCCGTACACGGTGCCGATGCTGATGCCGAACGGGTCCGCCGGCTGGATCAGCATGGAATTCAAGGCGCGCGCGGGAGCGCACTCGCTGGTCAGCGCCTGCGCGTCCGGCGCCGACGCGATCGGGTACGGCATCGGCATGATCCGCGCCGGGCGGGCCGACGTGGTGCTGGCCGGCGGCACCGAGGCGGCCATCATGCCGCTGAACATCGGGGCGTTCGCGGTCATGCGAGCCATGTCCACCCGCAACGACGAGCCGGAGCGGGCGTCACGGCCGTTCGACAAGGCCAGGGACGGGTTCGTCCTCGGCGAGGGAGCCGGCATGGTCGTGCTGGAATCGCTGTCGCACGCCCGGCGGCGCGGCGCCAGGGTGTACGCGGTCGCGGCCGGCGCCGGCTACTCCTCCGACGCCTACCACATCGCGCATCCGTCCCCGGACGGAGCGGGCGTGATCTCGGCGATCAGCCGGGCGCTTGCCGACGCGCGCGTCGACCCGGCTCAGGTGGTGCACGTCAACGCGCACGCCACCTCCACCCCGGAAGGCGACGCGGTCGAGGCCCAGGCGCTAGCGAAGGCTCTCGGGCCGGCCGCCGACGGCGTGATCGTCACCTCCACCAAGTCGATGACCGGGCACCTGCTCGGCGGGGCGGGCGCCGTCGAGTCGGTGGCCGCCATCCTCGCGCTGCGCGATCGGGTGGTCCCGCCCACCATCAACCTGGACGACATCGACGACGACGTGCCGGTCGACGTCGCCACCGAGCCGAGGACGCTGCCCGAGCGCGGGCGCGGCGGGTCCGCGCCGATGGCGGTGCTGAACAACGCGTTCGGCTTCGGCGGCCACAACGTGTCGCTGGTTTTCACCTCCGCCTGACCTCGCGGGCGCGCCCCCGCGCCTGACCTCGCGGGCGCGCCCGCACAGAAGGGAGACCCACATGACGGTGCTGGATGCGTCGTCGCGGCCGGCCGCGCTGCCGCGCGACCCGCGGGAGCGGCTGGCGGCCCTTTTCGATCCCGGCACGCTCGAGGTCCTCGATCTGGGGGGACTGCCCTCCCAGGCATCCCCGCGCACCGAGCACGATGACCGCGGCGGGGTGGTCGCCGGGGTGGGCCTGGTGCACGGCTCGGGCGCCGTGGCGTTCGCCTCAGATCCGCGGGTGCAGGGCGGCGCGATGGGCGGCGCGGGCTGTGCCGCCATCGTCGGCGCCTACGCGGAGGCGACCTCCCGCGGCGTCCCGATCATAGGGCTGTGGCACTCCGGCGGCGCCCGGCTGGCCGAGGGCGCGGCGAGCCTGCACGCGGTGGGCACCGTGTTCGCGGCGATGACCGCGGCCTCCGGCCGGGTGCCGCAGATCTCCGTGGTGCTCGGCCCCGCCGCCGGCGGCGCCGCCTACGGCCCGGCGCTGACCGACATCGTCATCTTGTCCGGCCAGGGGCGCATCTTCGTCACCGGGCCCGACGTGGTGCGCTCGGTGACCGGCGAGGACGTCGACATGGAACGGCTCGGCGGCCCGGAGCCGCACAGCCGCCGGTCCGGCGTCGTCCACGTGGTGACCGAGACCGACGCCGACGCCCTGGACCGCGCCCGCGAACTGGTCGCGATGCTGGCCGACCAGGGCAAGATCAGCGACGACGACGCCGGCTGCGACCTGTCCGGGCTGCTGCCCGACTCCGCGCGCCGCGCCTACGACGTGCACGCGCTGACCGACAGGCTGCTCGACGCGCCCGGCATCGAACTGCACCCCCGGTGGGCGCCGAACATCGTCACGATCCTCGGCCGCCTGGCCGGCCGCACGGTCGGCGTGGTCGCGAACAACCCGATGCGTCTCGGCGGCTGCCTGGACGTCGCCTCGGCGGAGAAGTCCGCGCGCTTCGTCAGGATGTGCGACGCGTTCGGGGTCCCGCTGGTGGTGCTGGTGGACACCCCCGGCTACCTGCCCGGCGTCGGCCAGGAATGGGACGGGGTGGTCCGCTGCGGCGCCAAGCTGCTGCACGCCTTCGCCGAGGCGGTGGTGCCCCGGGTGACGCTGGTGACCCGCAAGGCGTACGGCGGCGCCTACATCGCGATGAACTCCCGGTCCCTCGGCGCCACCCGGGTGTTCGCCTGGCCCGGCGCGGAGGTCGCGGTCATGGGCGCGGTCGCCGCGATCCGCATCCTGCACCGCCGCACGCTCGCCTCGGTGCCGCCGGAGCGGCGCAGCCAGGCGGAGGCGGAACTGGCCGCCGAGCACGAGGCGACGGTCGGCGGCCTGCAGCGCGCGGTGGACATCGGCGTGGTCGACGCGATCATCGATCCCCGGCACACCCGGCAGGAACTGGCACGCGCAATCGCCGAGGCCCCCCAGCTCAAGGGAGCTCACGCCAACATACCCCTGTAACGCGAACGCGACGTCACCGAGCGCAGCGATGGGCGGCGGGCGGACCCGGCGCCCGCCGGCGACATGTGCCCTGTGGCCCCCCGGGCACGCAAGAAGGTGCCCGGGGGGCCACCGACTCCGGCGGGCCGGTCAGGGGGCGGCGGGCGGGGTGTCACCTCCGGGGGCGCCGCCGGCCCCGGGAGTACCTCCGGGGGCGCCGCCGGCCCCGGGAATCCCGCCCGCCTGGGCCGAGCGGGCCTCGGCGAGCAGGCTCTCCAGGCTGGCGCCGCGGATCCGGCGGAACGTGCGGTGCTCGCGGGTCCGGTCGAGGACGGCGACCTCCAGCTGGCTGGCCGTGACGTCGCCGCGCTCCCCCCCGCCGACCTCCCCGTTCCCCCGTCCCGGCGCGGACAGCGCGGCGAGCGCGGCGGCGAACGCCCGCGCCAGCGACATGCCGTCGGAGTACCGCTCCTTCAGGGCGGCGGATACCTGGTCCGCCTGGCCGCCGAAGGCGACGAAGCCGGGCTCGTCGGTCACCGACCCGTCGAAGGTGATCCGGAAGATCTGGTCGTCCTCGGGCCGGTGTCCCACCTCGGCGACGACGATCTCCACCTCGAACGGCTTTATGCTCTGGGTGAAGATCTCCCCCAGGGTCTGTGCGTACCAGTTGGCGATGCCGCGCGCCGTCACGTCGTGCCGGTCGTACTGGTAGCCGGTGAGATCCGCGTAGGTGACCCCGGCCTTGCGCAGGTTCTCGTACTCGTTGTACCTGCCGACGGCGGCGAAGGCGATCCGGTCGTACAGCTCGCTGATCTTGCGCAGCGTGGTCGACGGGTTGGGCGCCACCATGAGGATCCCGTCCGCGTACTTGAGCACCACGCAACTGCGGCCGCGCGAGACGCCGCTGCGCGCGTAGTTCGCCTTGTCCCGCACCTGTTGCTCGGGCGGGACGTAGAACGGGATGGCCACGTCGGACGCTTCCTTCTGCTCGGCTGGGAGGGGACGGGTTAGCTTCAGGCGCGCAGCACGGCTGCCGGGCCGTCCGGCCTGGACATCCGTTCCTGCACGACCTGCTGGGCGATGTCCTCGGACTCGGCCTCCGGCAGCTTGCGGAAGCCGTCCTCGGTGACCGTGGCGATGACGGGGAAGATGCGGCGCGGCAGGTCCGGGCCGCCGGTCGCCGAGTCGTCGTCGGCGGCGTCGTACAGCGCCTGGACGCAGGCCAGCACGGCGTCGGGCACCGGCATGTTCTCGGCGTACAGCTTCTTCAGCGCGCCCCTGGCGAACACCGACCCCGAGCCGATGGAGTAGAACTCCTTCTCCTGGTACGGCCCGCCGGCCACGTCGTAGCTGAAGATCCGGCCGACGCCGGCGTCCTCGTCGTAGCCGACGAACAGCGGCACGACGATCAGACCCTGCATGGCCGCGGCCAGGTTCCCCCTGATCATCCAGGCGAGCCTGTTCGCCTTGCCCTCCAGGGACAGCGCGCGGCCCTCCATCTTCTCGTAATGCTCGAGCTCGACCTGGAACAGCCGGACGAACTCCATGCCCACGCTGCCGGTGCCCGCGACGCCGACCGCCGAGTACTCGTCGCTGCGGAACACCTTCTCCACGTCCCGCTTGGCGATCATGCTCCCGGCCGTGGCCCTGCGGTCGCCGGCCAGGACCACCCCGTGGTCGCAGGACACGGCCACGATCGTGGTGCCGTGCGGCAGGTCGCGGACCGCAGGTCCCGGCGCGCCGTCCGCTGCGGGCCCGGCCGCGGCGAACCGGCCGGGCAGCAGCCCGGGCGAGTACGACCCGAGGAAGTCGGCGAACGACGAGGACTGCCGGCCCATGAAGCCGGCCGGAGGCAGGGGGACGGAGCGCCCGAAGTTCCCGGCTCCCCCGGCGAACGGGCCGGACCGGCTGCCGTCGAAGTACGAGCCCAACGAGGACCTCCTCCCGTGGCCGTCGGCGGGTTCCGCGGTCCCGGGCAGATCGCCCGGGCGCGGAACCGCCCTGAACAGACCCTACTGCCACGCGGACCGGGATAGGCACGCCGAACCTGCTCTCGCGTCCGCCCGTGGCGAACCGGCCTCTCGCGCCGGGCCCGGTCAGGTGGCCTCGCGCCGGTCAGCCGGTACGGCGGCGGCTACTGTGCTGTCCCTGGTGTTCGCGCCATCCAGAATGGCCCGCGGGCCGCCGGCCGTCCGCACGGCCCCGAGGGGCCGCGCTCGCCAGACCGGTCCTGGATGGCGCTCACTGGCCGCCCTTCTGCACGTAGGAGCGGACGAACTCCTCCGCGTTCTCCTCCAGCACCTCGTCGATCTCGTCGAGTATCGCATCGACGTCGTCGGAGAGCTTCTCGTGCCGCTCCCTGACCTCCTCGGCGGTACCGGTCTCGGCCTGCTCGGCGTCCTCGGCACGCCTGGTGGTCTGCCGCTGGCCGCCGGTGTCCTTGGTTGCCATGTCGCACCTCCGTCCGTTCCTACGCTATCGTCACCGGTTCGGTACCCGGGCAATCCCGTGCGGCCCAAATCGGTGAGAATCCGTGACCCGCGGCCCGCGGCGGCCGCCGCACCCGGCCTACTCCTGGCCGGTCAGCGCGGCCACCAGCTCGGCGGCGGTGCGGCAGCGGTCGAGCAGGTCGCCGACGTGCGCCTTGGTGCCCCGCAGCGGCTCGAGCGTCGGGACGCGCTGCAGCGACTCGCGGCCGGGGATGTCGAAGATCACCGAGTCCCAGGAGGCGGCGGCAACGGAATCGGCGTACTGCCGCAGGCAGCGGCCGCGGAAGTAGGCCCTGGTGTCCTCCGGCGGGTTCTCGACGGCGTGCTGCACGGCGGCCTCGTCGGTCAGCCGCACCATCCGCCCCCTGGCGGCAAGCTTGTTGTACAGGCCGCGGTCCTGCCGGACGTCGGAGTACTGCAGGTCGACGAGCTGCAGCCGCGGGTGATCCCAGCCGAGGCCGTCCCTGGACCGGTACCCCTCGAGCAGCTCGAGCTTGGTGACCCAGTCGATCTCCCTGGCCAGCAGCATCGGGTCCTCGGCCAGCCGGCTGAGCACCGACTCCCAGCGGTCCAGGACGTCGGCGGTGAGGTCGTCGACGTCGTTGCCGTACCTGTCCTCCACGTACTTGCGCGCGTGCTCGAGGTACTCCGTCTGCAGCTGGACGGCGGTCATCTTCCTGCCGTCCTTGAGCGTGACCAGGCGGCGGCAGCTGGGGTCGTGCGAGATCGCGCGCAGCTCGGCCACGGGCGCCTCGACGGACAGGTCCGTGCCGAGGAACTTGTCCTCGATCATGGCCAGCACCAGCGACGTGGTGCCGAGCTTCAGGTAGGTGCACACCTCGCTCATGTTGGCGTCGCCGATGATCACGTGCAGCCGGCGGTACTTCTCCGGGTCGGCGTGCGGCTCGTCCCGGGTGTTGATGATGGGCCGCTTCAGCGTGGTCTCCAGGCCCACCTCGACCTCGAAGAAGTCCGCGCGCTGGCTGATCTGGAAGCCCGCGCCCCTGCCGTCGGCTCCGATGCCGACCCGCCCGGCGCCGCAGGTCACCTGGCGGGAAACGAAGAACGGTACCAGGTACCTGACGATGTCGGCGAACGGGGTGGCGCGGCGCATCAGGTAGTTCTCGTGCGAGCCGTACGAGGCGCCCTTGTTGTCGGTGTTGTTCTTGTACAGCTGGATGGGCGCGCTGCCGGGCACGGTCGCGGCCTTGGCCGCGGCCTCGGCCATGATCCGCTCGCCGGCCTTGTCCCAGATCACCACGGACAGCGGGTTCGTGCACTCCGGCGCCGAGTACTCCGGGTGGGCGTGGTCGACGTACAGCCGCCCGCCGTTGGTGAGGATGACGTTGGCCAGGCCTAGGTCCTCGTCGGTGAGCTGGGAGGAGTCGGCCGCCTCGCGGGTGAGGTCGAAGCCGCGGGCGTCCCGCAGCGGGTTCTCCTCCTCGAAGTCCCAGCGCGCCCGCCGCGCCCTGGCCGCGGTGGCCGCCTGGTAGGCGTTGACGATCTGGGATGAGGTCACCATCGCGTTGGCGCCCGGCTGCCCGGGCACGGCGATGCCGTACTCGGTCTCGGTGCCCATGACGCGAAGAACGCTCATGAGTTGCAGCCTAGCCCCGCCATCGGCGATTCAGACATGCCGACACGTATCCGCTTCTGGCGCAGGCCGTCGCGATCACAGGTACTGCCCGGTGTTCGCCACCGTGTCGATCGACCGGCCCGCCTCGGTGCCCGTCTTGCCGGAGACCAGGGTCCTGATGTACACGATCCGCTCGCCCTTCTTGCCGGAGATGCGGGCCCAGTCGTCGGGGTTGGTCGTGTTCGGCAGGTCCTCGTTCTCGCTGAACTCGTCCACGCACGCGGCCAGCAGGTGGCTGACCCGCAGGCCCTTCTGCCTGGTCTCCAGGAACTCCTTGATGGCCATCTTCTTCGCGCGGGCGACGATGTTCTCGATCATCGCGCCGGAGTTGAAGTCCTTGAAGTACAGCACCTCCTTGTCGCCGTTGGCGTAGGTGACCTCGAGGAACCTGTTCTCCTCGGACTCGGTGTACATGCGCTCGACCGTGCGCTGGATCATCGCCTCGACCGTGGCCTGCGCCGACCCGCCGTGCTCGGCGAGGTCGTCGGGGTGCAGCGGCAGGTCCTTGGTCACGTACTTGGAGAAGATGTCCCTGGCCGCCTCCGCGTCCGGCCGCTCGATCTTGATCTTGACGTCCAGCCTGCCCGGCCGCAGTATCGCCGGGTCGATCATGTCCTCGCGGTTGGAGGCGCCGATGACGATCACGTTCTCCAGGCCCTCGACGCCGTCGATCTCGCTCAGCAGCTGCGGCACGATCGTGTTTTCCACGTCGGACGACACGCCGGAGCCGCGGGTGCGGAAGATCGAGTCCATCTCGTCGAAGAACACGATGACCGGCATGCCCTCGCTGGCCTTCTCCCTGGCCCGCTGGAAGACCAGCCTGATGTGCCGCTCGGTCTCGCCGACGTACTTGTTCAGCAGCTCGGGGCCCTTGATGTTGAGGAAGAAGCTCTTGCCCTCGGCCGTGCCGTCGGGCCCGGCCGTCTTGGCCGCGACCTGCTTGGCGAGCGAGTTCGCCACCGCCTTGGCGATCAGCGTCTTGCCGCAGCCGGGCGGGCCGTACAGCAGCACGCCCTTCGGCGGCTTGAGCTGGTGCTCCTTGAACAGGTCCGCGTGCAGGTAGGGGAGCTCGATCGCGTCCCTGATCTGCTCGATCTGCGCGGCCAGGCCGCCGATGTCGGAGTAGGAGATGTCCGGCACCTCCTCCAGGATGAGCTCCTCCACCTCGGCCTTGGGGATCCGCTCGTATGCATACCCGGACCGGGGCTCGAGCAGCAGCGAGTCGCCGGCGCGCAGCGTCTCGTGCCGCAGCGGCTCGGCCAGCCGCACCACCCGCTCCTCGTCGGCCTGGGAGATGACCAGGGCCCGCTCGCTGTCCGCGAGCAGCTCCTTGAGCATGACGACCTCGCCGACCTGCTCAAAGCCCTGGGCGAGGACCACGTTCAGCGCCTCGTTCAGCACCACTTCCTGGCCCGGGCGCAGCTGGGACAGGTCGACGTTCGGGGAGACGTTCACCCGCATCTTGCGGCCGCCGGTGAACACGTCGGCGGTGTCGTCGTCGACGGCTGCCAGGAAAACGCCGAACCCGGACGGCGGCTGGGCCAGCCGGTCCACCTCCTCCTTGAGCGCGACGATCTGGTCGCGCGCCTCACGCAGCGTGGCCGCCAGCCGCTCGTTCTGCGCCGTGACCCCGGACAGGCTGCTCTCGGTCTCGCGCAGCCTCTCCTCCAGCATCCGGACCTGCCGCGGGGAGTCCGCGAGCCTGCGCCGCAGCACGGCGATCTCTTCGTCAAGGAAGGCGATCTGCGCGGTAAGGCTCTTCACCTCATCCTCGTGCCGTGGAACGCGACCGCCTTCATCTCTGGTGGCCACGACCGTCACCTCCTCTTGGACCGTTACAGGAGAGAGTACCTATCCGGTGCGGGTCCCAATCCTGCCGCAGGGCATCGACGCCGTTTCGCAGCCTGCGGGGTTAGCAGGCAGTCACCGCGGCATAGCTGACTGCTGCTGTGCGCTGTGAGCATAACCAGGTGACCGGGCCGGGCCGGCGACCGCCGTCCGTTCGGTTCAATGGTCTTCCTCGTGCGCTCCCTTAGCAGGGCGCCGCCTGCGGGGAGGCGCGACCACGCCGGGCGCCAGCCGCCGTGCCGTGACGAGGAAGCCGGTGTGCCCGACCATGCGGTGCTCCGGGCGCACCGCGAGCCCGTCCGCGTGCCAGCCGCGGGTCAGGGTCTCCCACGCGGCGGGCTCGTCGAAGCCGCCGTGCCCGCGCAGGGCCTCCACGGTCCGGGAAAGCTGGGTGGTGGTGGCGACGTAGCAGCACGCCAGGCCGCCCGGCGCCAGCGCCGCCGCGGCGGCGTCGGTGACCTCCCACGGGGCCAGCATGTCCAGGATGACCCGGTCCAGGCCGCCCAGGCCGTGATCCGTGCCGAACTCGGCGACGACCAGCCGCCACGCGCGCGGCACGCAGCCGAAGAACCGCGCCACGTTCCGCCGGGCGATCTCCGCGAAGTCGGGCCTGCGCTCGAACGACGTCACGCTGCCGCGCTCCCCCACGGCCCGCAGCAGCCAGCAGGTCAGCGCGCCGGAGCCGGCGCCGGCCTCGAGCACCCGCGCCCCGGGGAACACGTCGGCGAACGCCACCACCTGCGCGGCGTCCTTGGGGTACACCACGGCCGCGCCGCGCTTGGCCGCCACCGTGAACTCGGCGAGCAGCGGCCGGAAGGCGACGTACGGCGTGCCGCCCGAGGACCGCACCACGTTCCCGTCCGGGCCGCCGATCAGGTCGTCATGGCTCACGGTGCCGTGGTGGGAGTGGAAGGACGCGCCGGCCTGCAAGGTGATCAGGTGGCTGCGGCCCTTCGGGTCGGTCAGCCGGACCGGCTCGCCGGGCATCAGCGGCCCGCGCCGCGCCTCCATCGCGGACGGGCCTCAGGCGCCCGCGAGGGCGTGGTCGACGTCACGGGCGGTCAGCACGCCGTAGACCTGGCCGGACGGTTCCACCAGCAGGTACTCGGTGGCGCGGACGCGGCGCAGCGCCTCGAGCAGCGCCATGCCCGACAGGTCGGCGGGCAGCACCAGGCCCGGCTCGAGCGTCCTGGCCAGCGAGCCGGCCTCGATCCACGGCCGCCGCTGCGGCGGCGTCGCCATCACCGCGGTCTCGTCGAGTATGGCGATCGGCTTGTCCTCGTGGTCGACGACCACGACCGCCCGCGCCTTGCTCTCGTCCGCCCGGCGGATCGCCTCGGCCAGCGGGGTGTCCGCGGCGACGGACACGGCCTTGCGGGCCAGCCGCCTGGCCTGCAGCCCGGGCAGCCGCTCCCGGAACCGCGTCGCCTTGATCGCCTGGCCCGCGCCGGTCCACATGAACGCGGCGATCACGGCCAGCCACAGGATCGTGACCGTGTCCCCGCCGGTCCCGGTCACCGCGCCGGTGGCGAACGGCACGGCGAACAGCGCCACCGCGAGCGCCCGGCCCGCCCAGGCGGCGGCGACGGTGGACGCCGCCGGGCGCCCGGTCAGCTTCCAGATCCCGGCCCGCAGCATCCGGCCGCCGTCAAGCGGCAGCCCGGGCAGCAGGTTGAAGATGCCGACCACCAGGTTGGCCCACCGCAGCTGCGAGACCAGCGTGCCGCCTATGGTGCCCGCGGGGACCACCTGCATCAGCCCGTACCCGCAGGCGGCCAGCACGAGCGACAGCGCGGGCCCCGCCGCCGACACCAGGAACTCCCGGCCCGGGGTCTGCGGCTCGCGCTCGATCTCGGAGAACCCGCCAAGCGGCCAGAGCGAGATGCGGCGCACCGGCAGCCCGTAGCCGCGTGCCACCAGCGAATGGCTCAGCTCGTGGACCAGGACCGACAGGTACAGCAGCACCACGAAGGCGGCGGCCACGACGAACCTGGTGGCGCCGTGCAGGGTGGCGGCGAGGTCGTTGGCGTAGATGAAGGTGAAGACCCCGGCGATCACGAACCAGTACGGCGAGATATACACCGGTATGCCGAACGGCCGGGCGATGACCACCCCGGGACCGGCCTGGCGGCGCTGCGGCCGTCGTCCCGGTGTCATGCCTGTCACAGTTCCGATGCTACGTGCTCCGCTGGCCCGCGGGGGCGACGGCCGCCCACCTCCTCCAACGCCCCGGAGCAAACGTCCGCTACTCGGCGCTCCAGGCGCCGGGGCGGCGTGCGCGCTTGACCGCGCCGCGCCGCCGTTTCGTCTCCAGCCGCCGCTCGTTGGCGGTCCTGCCCGGTCTCGTCGTGATCCGCGGGCGCTGCGGCGGCGCGACCGCCTCCCGCAGCAGGGCGGCAAGCCTGGCCCTGGCGGCGCGCCTGTTGGCCAGCTGGCTGCGGTTCTCGGAGGCGGTCACGGTGAGCACGCCGCCGGCCAGGCGCCCGGCCAGCCGGCCGACGGCCCTGGCCCGAGCCCATTCCGGCAGCGCCGGGGAGCGCGCGACGTCGAAGGACAGCTCGACCCTGCTGTCGGCGGTGTTGACCGACTGGCCGCCGGGCCCGGACGACCGGGAGAAGCGCTCGCGCAGCTCGCTGCCGGGGATCAGCAGCGTGCCGTTCACCCGCAGGTCGTCAGGCATCCCGCGACGGTCACGCCAGGCTGGCGACGAGCTCGCGCACCGGCTTGCGGTGGCCGGTGAAGAACGGGATCTCCAGCCGGGTGTGCAGCCGGGCTTCGGCGCCGCGCAGGTGGCGCATCAGGTCCACGATGCGGTGCAGCTCGTCGGCCTCGAAGGCGAGGATCCACTCGTAGTCGTTGAGCGAGAAGCAGGCCACGGTATTGGACCGGACGTCGGGGTACTCGCGCGCCATCATCCCGTGCTCGGCGAGCAGCCTGCGGCGTTCGGCCGGGTCGAGCAGGTACCACTGGTATGAGCGCACGAACGGGTACACGCTCAGGTACGCGCGCGGCCGCTCCTCGGCGAGGAAGGCCGGGATGTGGTGCTTGTTGAACTCGGCCGGGCGGTGCACCGCCAGCACCGACCAGACCGGGGCGCACAGCCGCCCGAGCCGGGTCCGGCGCAGCCGCACGTAGATGTCCTGCAGGTCGTCAGGGCTCGGCGCCACCCACCAGAACATGAAGTCCGCGTCGGCCCGCAGGCCCTGGGTGTCGTAGCAGCCGCGGGTCACGATGCCCTTGCCCGCCGCCTGATCGAGCAGTTCGGCGACCTCGTCGGCGGCGTTGCCGGGTCCGCCCGCTTCCAGCGCGGCCCGGTCGGTCACCCGGAAGACCGACCACATGGTGTAGCGGATCAGCTCGTTCAGCTCGCGGGCCTTCGGCCTGGCTGCGGCCTCCCCGGCCGCGGCCGCCACCACGGCGGCCTTCCGTGCTGTCTCGTCGTTCGCAGCCATGCCTCCATTGTCGGTCATCGGCGCGACGGCTCACCCGCCGGCTGCCCGCGGGCGCGCAGGTAGCCGGCGACCTGGTCTGCCGCGGCCCGGGCCGTGGCGACGCAGGCCGGTATGCCGACGCCGTCGTATGCGGCACCGCAGACGGCCAGGCCGGGCTGGGCCGCGACGGCGGCGCGGATGCTGGCCACCCGGTCCAGGTGGCCGACCGCGTACTGGGGCAGGGCGCCGCCCCAGCGGGTGACCCGGGCGGCGGCGGGCGCGCCGCGCACCCCGGTCGCCTCGGCGAGCTCGGCCGCCGCCAGCGCGGCGAGATCCTCGTCGGCTCGTTGCAGCAGTTCTTCCTCGCCGATGCGGCCGACCGAGCAGCGCACGATCTCCAGCGCCTGCGGGCCGGGGGGTCCGGCGGCGGCGGCCAGATGCGGCCACTTGACGGTGCAGAACGTGACCGCCTTGACCGCCCGGCCGTCCACGGCGGGCACCAGGTACCCGCTCCAGCCGAGGGCTCCCAGCCCGTCGCGCGGGAACGCGGACCGCGGGTAGCCGAGCGTGACGACGGCCATGCTCGCGTAGCTGAACTCGCCGAGCGCGGTGACGGCGGCGGACGCACCGGGCACGCCGGCCAGCAGCCGGGCCGCGGGCCAGGCCGGCACCGCGACGATGACCGCATCGGCGTCGAGGCGCCCCGCCGACGCGGCGGACCCCACGGTGAGCCGCCAGCCGTGCCCGGCGCGGGTCAGCTCCCTGCACATCGTGCCGGTGCGCACCGCGGCACCCGACGCCTTGGCCAGCAACGCGGGCAGCGTGCCCAGCCCGCCGGCGAGCGTGGTGAACACCTGGCCGCCCGCGCGGGTTCCTGCGTTCCGGTCGCCGCTCGGCGGCAGCAGCGACCGCGCCGCCTCGGCCAGCGACCGGTGCCGCCTGGACGCGGCCGCCAGCGCCGGCAGGGTCGCGTCGAACGACAGCTGGTCGGCCCGCCCCGCGTAAACCCCGCCGAGCAGCGGGTCCACGAGCCGGTCGACCACCTCCCGCCCGAGCCTGGCCGCGACGTACTGCGCCACGGGCACGTCGCCGTCGCGCGGGGTCGGCGGCAGTTCCAGGTCCTGCCTGGCCCTGGCGACGCCCTCGGCGGACACCACCCCGCAGCGGCGCAGTTCGGCCATGTCCGAGGGCACGCCCATGAACTGGTGCCGCGGCAGCGGCCGCAGCGCCCCCCTGGTCCAGATCGCCGACGCCGTGGTGCCCGGCGCCACGCGCTGGTCGCCGAGCCCGGCCTCGGCGACCAGCGCGGTCCCCTCGGGCCTGGTGACCAGCAGGGCCTCGGCTCCCTCGTCGACCGGAACCCCGGCGATCTCGGAGACCAGCAGCTTGCCGCCGAGCCGCGGCGACCCCTCGAGCACCGTGACCCGCACCGGCTCGTCCCTGAGGTAGAACGCCGCCGCCAGCCCCGATATCCCGCCGCCCACGATCACCACGTGCGGCGTCGAGTTTGTCCCGTCCATGCTCCTAGCCTGGCAGACGCCAGCCGCTGAGCCGCAGCCCCCTGCTGGCTGCCGCGCGTGGCCTTGTGACCGGGAAGCGGCCGGGATGGTGCGGGATCGTGACCGCCAGGGCGGAACCGGGCGATCGGGAGCCGCCGTCACAAGAGCATGTGGAACGGCGGGAGCGCACGAGCACGGTACGGCGGCCTTGCGGGCCTGATCATCGGGGGCGCCGTGCTCGGCGCGGCGCTCGCGGGATGCTCGGGCGGCACCGCGAGCACGGGCACGGCGGGCGGCGCGGCCGGCGAGATCCCCGCGGGAGCGCACGCGGCGGCCGCCCCGGCCGCCGTGGCGGCCCCGGCAGCCAAGAGCGCCGCAGGGCAGCCGGGCGGTGCGGGAACCACGGCGCGGGTGGCGCCGGCGAGCCAGATCATCTACACGGCGCAGCTCACGGTGCGGGCGCGGGACGTGATCTCGGCGGCGAGCCAGGCCGCCCGGATCGCCGAGGGCGCGGGCGGATACGTCTCGAACGAGACGGCCTCGTCCGACCCCGATCACCCGGCACAGGCCACCGCGAGCGTGCAGCTGAAGATCCCCGTGGCGTCGTACCCGGCCACGCTCAGCCGGCTCGCGGACAGCCTGGGCACCCGGCTTTCGCTGCAGCAGCAGGCCCAGGACGTCACCGAGCAGGTGGCCGACGTGAACAGCCAGGTCGCCTCGGACGAGGCGGCGATCGCCCAGCTGCGCGCGCTGCTGGCGCACGCGGGCTCGGTCGGCGACCTGCTCGACGTGCAGAACCAGATCAACACCGAGGAGTCCGGCCTGGAATCGCTGGAGGCCGAGCAGCGCGCGCTCAGCCATGAGACCAGTTACGCGACGGTGACCATCACCATCGTCGGCCCGCTGGCCACGGTGGCGCCGCCGCGCCCGAAGGCCCCGCCCAGCCTGGCGGGCGGCCTCGGCGCCGGGTGGCATGCGCTGCGCACGGTGGTCGCCTGGACCCTGGCGTTCCTCGGTGCCGTGGCCCCGTTCGCCGCCGTGCTGGCCATCGCGGGCTACGCCGTCTACCGCGCCAGGCGCTGGGCCCTGCGCCGCAGGCCAGCGTCGAGGCAGAGCACCGCGCGCAGCTGAAGCGGTGATGCCGGGCGGCGCCCGCTACGGTAATGACCGTGGCATCGGGACAGCGGCTCGGGCGGCGCGTGCTGAACCGGGCGCTGGTGCAGCGCCAGCTGCTGAGCCGTCCGGCGGCGCTGCCGGTCGCCGAGGCCGTCGAGCGCCTGGTCGGCATGCAGGCCCAGCTGCCCGCCGGGCCGTACATCGGGCTGTGGTCCCGGCTCGCCGGCTTCGCTCACCGGGACCTTGCCGACCTGATCACCGTGCGGCGCCTGGTCCGTGTGGCGCTGATGCGCTCGACCATTCACCTGGTGACCGCGCGGGACTGCCGCCTGCTGCGGCCGGCCGTGCAGCAGGCGCTCGACAGGGACCTGTTCGCGAACGCGGCCTTCGGGCCGCCGATCGAGGGCATGGACCTGCAAGCGCTGCGCGCCGAGGCGCGGGAGGCGCTCGCCGAGGGGCCGATGACCGCCGCGCAGCTGGGAAAGCGCCTGCAGCGGCGCTGGCCGGAACGTGACCCGGGCGCCATGGCCTACGCGGTGCGCAACCTCGAGGCCCTGGTCCAGGTCCCGCCTCGCGGCCTGTGGGGCAGGCCGGGGCAGGCCCGGTACGTGACCGCCGCGGACTGGCTCAAGGCGGACTGGGACAACGGCGCGGCGGCAGCCCCGCGGTTGGATGCGATGGTGCTGCGCTACCTGGCCGCGTTCGGGCCCGCCACGGTCCGTGATATCCAGGCGTGGTCCGGCGTGCGGGGGCTCGCCGAGATCGTCGAGCCGCTGCGGCCGCGGCTGCGCGCCTTCGCCGACGAGGACGGCCGTGAGCTGTGGGACCTGCCCGACGCGCCGATCCCGGACGCGGACAGCCCCGCGCCGCCGAGGTTCCTGCCCGAATACGACAACGCGCTGCTCGGTTACGCCGACCGCCGCCGGGTCATGCCGGACGGCATGACGTTCGCGGCATACGCGGGGCGGCTGCGGCCGCGGTCGGTGGTCCGCGGCGGCGTGCTGATCGGCGGGTTCCTCGCCGGGGTCTGGTCGATCACCAGGCAGGCCGCCGGAGGCCATGTGCTGGTCATCGAGCCGTTCGACCGCCTGCCGTCGCCGGAGGCCGCGGATCTGGAGAAGCTGGGCCGCCGGCTGCTCGCCTTCGTGGCCGGAGACGACGCCGGCGGCCGGGTGGAACTCGGCTGAGCCGGCCGGGACCGGCGGCCGCTAGCTCCGGGCGGACTCGGCGTGGACCAGGTCGGCCAGCCTGGCCAGGACGGCGGGGTCGGTCTCCGGCAGCACGCCGTGCCCGAGGTTGAACACGTGCCCCTCGGCGGCGCGCCCGCGCTCGATCACGTCGGCGGCACGCTCCCTGACGACGTGCCACGGCGCGAGCAGGACCGCCGGGTCGAGGTTTCCCTGCAGCGCCCTGCCCGGTCCCACCCGCCGGGCCGCCTCGTCCAGCGGGACGCGCCAGTCGACGCCGACCACGTCGGCGCCCGCCTGCCCCATCAGCCTGAGCAGCTCGCCGGTCCCGACGCCGAAATGGATGCGGGGCACGCCTGCCCGCCCGAGCGCGGCGAAGATCCGGCAGGTATGCGGCAGCACCGCGTGCCGGTACTCGGCCGGGCCGACCGCGCCGACCCAGGAATCGAAGAGCTGGACGGCCGCCGCGCCCGCGGCCACCTGGATCTCCAGGAACGACGCCGTGATGCCGGCGAGCCGCCCGAGCAGCGCATGCCACAGCCGCGGGTCGCCGTACATCAGCGCCCTGGTCTTGTCGTGGTTCCTGGACGGGCCGCCCTCCACCAGGTAGGAGGCGAGCGTGAACGGGCCGCCCGCGAAGCCGATCAGCGGGCGCGGGCCGAGCTCGGCCACCAGCGCCCGCACCGCCTCGGTGACGTAGGGCACGTCGGCGGGCTCCAGCGCGCGCAGCCGCCGCAGGTCCGCCGCGCTGCGCACCGGGCTGTCCACCACCGGCCCGGTGCCCGGCTGGATGTCCACCCCGACCCCCACCGCGCGCAGCGGGACCACGATGTCGCTGAACAGGATCGCCGCGTCCACGTCGTACCTGCGCAGCGGCTGCAGGGTGATCTCGGCGATCAGCTCGGGGCGGGTGCACGAGTCGAGCATCGAGATGCCCTCGCGGACACGGCGGTACTCCGGCAGCGAGCGGCCCGCCTGCCGCATGAACCACACCGGCGTGTGGGGAACCGGCTCCCGGCGGCAGGCCCGCAGGAACGGGGAGTTCGGGTCGGCGGTCACGTCGGGATCGTCTCACACGGAGGTGGACGGGGCCGGCGGCGGGCACGCCGGGCCGGGGGCCGGACACGCCGGCCAGGATCCCACGCACCCGGGTGAGCTCGTGCCAGTATCGGCAAGGTGACGCAATTTATCAGGCACTGTACCGGCTGCGGCGAGGAGCGGCCGTTCGAGCAGTTCCACCCCGGCCCGGCGAGCTGCCCCGACGTGCCGGACGGCGACTGCGCGGAATGGGGATGTATCGTGTGCGGGGAGGCGCTGATCATCGGCCTTCTCCCTGGCGGGCGTGCCGCGGGCGAGGACACGTCCAGGGCCGCGTGAGACCGCAGAGGAGCGGATGGGCGACACGGACGCTGGGGCCATGAGCCGGGTCGGCGGAATTCAGCCAGGGGCGATGTTCGCCGCGGCCGCCGGTGCCTTCGCGGCGGGACGCGACGCCCAGCGCCAGCCCGGTTTCGTGTTCGAGGACGTCGCCGCTCCCAAGCGCCTGGCGCCGTACGCCGCCGCGATCGCCGCCACCGTGCACCGCGACGGCGCGGAGGTCGCCTGGGGACGGCTGGTGCTGCTGTACGACCCGGACGGCCAGCAGGGCTGGGACGGCGTGTTCCGGTTCGTGGCGTACGTCCGCGCCGACGTGGAACCGGAGATCGCGGCCGATCCGCTGCTCGGCGAGGTGGGCTGGAGCTGGCTGTCGGAGGCGCTCGACATGCACGTGCCGGGCTATGGGATGCCGAGCGGCACGGTCACCAGGGTCATCACCGAAGGGTTCGGCGCCAAGCGGGACGAGCATCCCCTGACCGAGTTCGAGCTGCGCGCCTCCTGGTCGCCGACCGGTCCCGCCGGGATGCGCCCCGGGGACGGCGCCGATCTTGACGCGCTCGACCTCCCGGCGCACATCGCGGCGTGGTGCGACTGCATGTCGGCCGCGGCCGGCCTGGAGCCGCCGGGTACGCGTGCACTGCGCCGCTGGCCCGCCGAGCCGCCGCGCCGCCGGTGAGCGACGAGTCCGGCAGCCCGGTGCCGCTGGTCGAGCCCCGGGACGGCCTGCCTCCGCTGGTGCAGGACACCCGGGCCCTCGCCGAGGCCACCGCCAGGCTCGCGCGCGGACAGGGGCCGGTCGCGGTGGACGCCGAGCGGGCATCCGGGTACCGCTACGGCCAGCGTGCCTACCTGGTCCAGTTCCGCCGCGCCGGGGCGGGCACGGTGCTGATCGACCCGATCGCGTGCCCGGAGCTTTCCGGCGTCAGCGCCGCCGTCGCCGACGCCGAGGCCGTGCTGCACGCGGCGTCGCAGGACCTGCCGTGCCTGGACGAGCTGGGCTTCCGGCCGCAGCGCCTTTTCGATACCGAGCTGGCGGGCCGCCTGCTCGGCTACCCGAGGGTCGCGCTCGGCACGCTTGTCGAGGAGGTGCTCGGCTTCCGCCTGGAGAAGGGCTATTCGGCGGCGGACTGGTCGGCGCGGCCGCTGCGCCGGGAACTGCTGCGTTACGCGGCACTCGACGTCGAGGTGCTGATCGAGCTGCGCGACGCGCTGGCCGCGCAGCTTGCCGTCCAGGGCAAGGCGGAATGGGCACGGCAGGAGTTCGCGGCGGTGCTCGCCGCCAAGCCGGCCGCCGCGCGGCCCGATCCGTGGCGGCGGACCTCCGGCATCCACCGGGTACAGTCCCGCCGCGGGCTCGCCGTGGTGCGCGAGCTGTGGACGGCACGGGACCGGATCGCCAGGGCCGCGGACCTGTCGCCGCGGCGCGTCCTGCCGGACGCGGCGATCGTCGAGTCCGCGAGGTCGCTTCCGGCGGGCCGCGCGGAGCTGACCCGGATCACCGGGTTCACCGGCCGCCACGCCAGACGGTACGAGCGGGAGTGGCTGGCGGCGATCGCCCGGGCCCGGGCGAGCGCGGATGCCGACCTGCCGGAGGTCACGGCGGCGCAGGCGCCGAACGGCCCGCCGCCGACGCACCGGTGGGCCGAGCGTGACCCCGCCGCCGCCGCGCGGCTCGCGGCCGCGCGGGCGGCCGTGACCGCCGTCGCCTCGCGACATCGGCTGCCGGCGGAGAACCTGCTCTCCCCGGACGCGCTGCGCAAGCTCAGCTGGGAGCCCCCGAAGCCGGCCGACGAACGGTCGGTGGCGCGTGCGCTGGCCGGATACGGGGCAAGGCCCTGGCAGATCGAGCTGGTCGCGGGTCCGGTCGCCGAGGCGCTGAACGCCGCCGGGTAGGGTTGACCATGGGCATCCTCGCCAGCGCGCACCCGCCGCTGCCTGGCTTCCTCAGCGGCTTGGCCGGCCCGCTCGACCACTACGGCTACGGGGCCATCGCGCTGCTGCTGCTGCTGGAGAACATCGGCGTCCCCGTGGTACCCGGAGAGCTGGCGCTGATCGCGGGAGCGATCTTCGCCGGCACCGGGCGGGCCGGGCTGAACGTCGTCGTCGTCGCCATCGTCGCGGTCTGCGCCGCGTTCGCCGGCGCCGAGATCGGCTACCTGATCGGCAAGTACGCAGGCCGCGAGCTGGTGCTGCGATACGGCCGGTACGTCTTCATCAAGCCGCACCACCTGGACCGCGCCGAGGCGATCGTGTCGAGGTACGGCGGCATCGTGGTCATCGTCGCCAGGTTCATCGTCGGGCTGCGCGAGGCCAACGGCATCATCGCCGGCATCACCCAGATGCGCTGGCTCACCTTCTTGATCTTCAACGCGATCGGGGCATGCGCCTGGGTTGCCACCTGGGTGACCCTCGGGGCCGTTGCGGGCGACCACATCGCGACCATCTACTCCGACCTCAACCGCTACTTCCTTTACGTGGTGATCGGGCTGGCCGTGGTGGTGGCCGGCCTCGTGCTCCGCCACCTGCTGCGCCGCCGCCGGGCCGCTGGCGCGCAGGCCGGCCAGCCCCCGCAGGGCTCCTCGGCTCAGGAGGGCTCCAGGACCAGGGGCTCGTAGCGCTCGAGGGCGGCGAGCCTGCCGGCCGCGGCGTGCACCACCCAGAAGCCGCCCTTGGGCAGCGACGGGTCAACCCCCGGCGCCGCGGACAGCGCCGAGCACGCCGCGCCCAGGGCCGGCGCCAGGTTCTCCCGGTGCAGGCAGACGACCGCGGGCTCCGCGGCGGCCACCAGCCCGGAAACGAGCTTCCGGAGCGAGTCGCCGCCGTCCGTTCGGCCTGATCGTCGGGGACGGCCGGGCACCGCCAGTCCGGCATCAGCCTCGACCATCCCGCCGAAGCCGGCCGCGTATGGCTGCACGGTCTGCACGCAGCGCAGCGCGGGCGAGCTCACCACCCGGGCCCGGGGCGCGAAGCAGGCAAACAGGGCGGCGAGCACCACCGCCTCGGCCTCGCCCCGGGCGTCCAGCGGCCGCAGGTCGTCGTCACCGGGCCAGTCGTCCCTGCTGCCCGCCGAGGCGTGCCTGACCAGGATCAGCGGCACGGTGTCCACCGCGTGCAGGCCGTCGAGGACCGAGCGGTCGTGCGGGTAGCTCAGCCGCCGCGCCGCCTCCGGCACCGGCAGCCACGCCACCGCGTCGACCTCGTGGCTTGCCGCGGCCACGCCGCCGTCCGCCCTGGCCGACCAGTAGTCGACCCGCTTAGGCAGGCCGGATGCCAGGTACCGCGTCCGGCCCAGCCGGGGGCCGAGCACCGGGCGCACGCTCGTCTCCTCGGCCACCTCCCGCACCGCGGTGAGCAGCGCGTGCTCGCCCGGCTCGCGCTTGCCCTTGGGCCAGGACCAGTCGTCGTACTTGCGGCGGTGCACGAGCAGCACCTCGGGGCCGCCCGCCGCTTTCCGCCATACCACCGCCCCGGCCGCCGGGACGGCTTCGCGGGTCGGCTCAGTCATCGGCCGGACGCACCCGGCGCATCAGCACCATCGTCTCCTGGACGTCCCGCAGCGGGTTTCCGGCCTCGTCGCGGCTGTGCCTGGTCCAGTAGCCGTCCGCGTTCAGCCACCAGGAGGAGGTGCCGTCGTCCATGCCGAGGTCGATCAGGCGGCGCAGCCGGCGCTGGTGGCCGGGATCGGTCACCAGCACCAGGGCCTCCACCCTGCGGTCCAGGTTGCGGTGCATCATGTCGGCGCTGCCGATCCAGACCTGCGAGTCCGGGTCGTCGCCGGTGCCGAACGCGTAGATGCGGGAATGCTCGAGGAAACGGCCGACCACGCTGCGCACCCGGATGTTGTCCGACAGCCCGGCGATGCCGGGCCGCAGCGTGCAGATGCCGCGGACCCACAGGTCGACGGGCACCCCGGCCTGCGAGGCCCGGTACAGCGCGTCGATCACCGCCTCGTCGACGAGCGCGTTGCACTTGAACGCGATCCTGGCCGACTGGCCGGCCCGCCGCCGTTCGGCCTGCCGGTCGATCCGGCTGACGATGCCCGTCCGCAGCGCCTCCGGCGCGACGAGCAGCTTCCGGTACGCGCCGACCCGGCTGTACCCGGTGAGGTGGTTGAACAGCGCGGCGACGTCCTCGCCGATCTCGGGATCGGCGGTGAGCAGGCCGAAGTCCTCGTAGATCCTGGCCGTGGTCGGATGGTAGTTCCCGGTGCCGATGTGGCAGTACCTGCGCAGCGCCCCGTCCGGCTCCTCGCGCACGATCAGCGCGATCTTGGCGTGGGTCTTCCACTGCACGAAGCCGTAGACGACGTGGCAGCCGGCCTGCTCCAGCTTCCGCGCCCAGGCGATGTTGGCGCGCTCGTCGCCCCTGGCCTTGATCTCGACCACCACGACGACCTGCTTGCCCGCCTCGGCCGCGTCGATGAGCGCGTCGACGATGGGCGACTTGCCGCTGGTCCGGTACAGCGTCTGCTTGATCGCGAGCACCCGCGGGTCCTCGGCGGCCTCCTCGATCAGCCGCTCCACCGACGCGGCGAACGAGTCGTACGGGTGGTGCACGAGCACGTCGCGTTCCGCGATGGGGGTGAAGATGCTCGGGTCCTGGGAGAAGGGCGGGGTCAACGGGACGAACGCCGGGTAGCGCAGCTCGCCGATGTTCAGGTCGGCGATGGCGGAAAGCCCGGACAGGTCGAGCGGCCCGGGCACCCGGTACACGGCCCGGGTGTCGATGCCGAGCTCGGTGATCAGCTTGTCAAGCACGTCGGCGGAGATGGAGTCCTCCACCTCCAGCCGCACCGCGGGCTGGTTCCTGCGCTGCACCAGTTCCCGTTCCAGGACCTGCAGCAGGTTCTCGGTGACGTCCTCGCTGACCTCCAGGTCCCGGCTGCGGGTGACCCGGAACACGTGGTGCTCGATCACCTCCGCGCCGCCGAAAAGCTCGGTCAGGTGCGCGGCGATGACGTCCTCGATCGGCACGTACCGGTACTGCGAGACCTGGATGAACCTGGGCAGCAGCGGCGGCACCTTGACCCTGGCGAACACGGTGGAGTCCGCCGCCGGCTCGGCGATCAGCACCGCCAGGTTGAGCGACAGGCCGGAGATGAAAGGGAACGGGTGCGCCGGGTCGACCGCCAGCGGCGTGAGCACCGGGTATATCCGTCTGGCGAAGAAGTCGCTGAGGCCCACCCGCTCCGAGGCCGACAGCTCCTTCCAGCGCAGGATCTCGATCCCGTGCTCGGCGAGCTCGCCCGCGATGCGCTCGGTGAACGCCATGGCGTGCCGCACGGTCAGCGTGCCCGCCAGGTCCAGGGCGTTCTGCAGCACCTGTTCCGGCAGCCGGACGCCGATCCCCTCGGCGGGGAAGCCGGCCGCCATCCTCGTCATCAGGCTCGCCACCCGGACCATGAAGAACTCGTCCAGGTTGGTCGCGAAGATGGCGAGGAACCGCACCCGCTCAAGCAGCGGGACCGACTCGTCTTCGGCGAGCTCGAGCACCCGCTCGTTGAACCGCAGCCAGCTCTCCTCGCGGTCCAGGTGGCGGCCTTCCGGCAGCGGCAGCCCGGCTGCGGGATGAGCCGGTTCCCCGGCTTGGGCGCTGGGAATCTGGCTGACGCTCATGACACCCATTCTCCCCGCTCCGCGGCCGATGAGAAACGTCGGGACCTCGGGGAACGCGGGCAGTGGTGCGCGCCCGCGCATCTGGCCGATTGCCGCGAGCTAACCGCGGCCGGGGTTCCCGGGGATCGCCGGGTGGTCCGGGTTCCCCGGCGTCCCGTGTCTCTCGGGCGTCCCGTGTCTCTGGTGTCTCTGGTGTCTCGGGCGTCCCGGGTCGGCAGGCGGCCCAGATCGCGCGGCGGTCGGCCAGCTTGACGCGCTCGCCGCGGCCGAGGGCCCTCGCGAGCTCCGCCTCGGCGGCCTCGATGCGCAGCCACTCCTGGTAGCTGACCGGCCTGACGCCGCGGCCCGCGAGCACCGCGGCCAGCGGCCAGTCCGCCGCGTCGGCGGCCGCCGCCCCCTCCGCGGCCGCCGCCCCCTCCGCGCCCGCCGCGGCGGCGGCCGGGTACCTGAGCAGGCCTGGCCTGGGCAGCGGGGTATCGCCCGCCGCAGGCCCGCCAGCCAGGTCTTCCAGCAGGCTCCGCACGGTCTCGGCGGCGTCGGACTTGTTGGTGCCGATCACCCCGGTCGGGCCCCGCTTCAGCCAGCCGGCCACGTACTCCCCCGGCAGCGGCCGGCCGTCCGGGCTCAGCACGCGGCCCGCCGCGTTCGGCACGACGTAAGCCCGCTCGTCGAAGGGCACGCCGGGCAGCGGCACGCTCTGGTACCCGACCGAGCGCAGCACCATCTGCACCGGCAGCGTCTGGAACTCGCCGGTGCCGCCGAACCTGCCCGCAGCGTCGATGGCCGTCCGCTCCAGGACGAGGCCGCCGACGCGCTCGGTGCCGAGGATCTCCACCGGCCGCAGCCAGAACCGCAGCGTCAGCCGCCGCGCGGCGGCGGTCTCCCGCGGCTGCGCCCAGCCGGTGATCGCGACCAGGTTGCCGCGGACCCGGCGGTCGGACTCCGCCAGCGCGGCTCCCTGGCCGGCCGCATCGAACACGCCCAGGTCCGCCTCTTCCGGGTGCACGACCACCTCGACGCCGGGGAGCTCGCCGAGCTCCCGCAGTTCCTTGGTGGTGAACTTGGCGTGGGCGGGACCGCGGCGGCCGATCACGTGCACCTCGCGCACCTTGCTCGCGACCAGGGCGTCGAGCACCGGCTGCGGGACGTCGGTGGCGTGCAGTTCGGCGGGGTCGCGGGCCAGGATCCGCGCCACGTCGACGGCGACGTTGCCGACGCCGATCACCGCCACCGACTCAGCGTCGAGGGTGAACGCGCCGGGATCGCAGTCGGGATGGCCGCAGTACCAGTTCACGAAGTCGGTGGCGGCGTGGCTGCCGGGCAGGTCCTCGCCGGGGATGCCGAGCCGCCGGTCCCGCATCGCCCCCGTCGCGTAGATCACCGCGTCGTAGGCGGCGAGCAGCTCCTCGCGGGTGACGTCCTCGCCGAGGCGGACCCCGCCGACGAAGCGGACGTCCGGGCTTTCCAGCACCTTGCGCAGGTACTGGGCGATCGACTTGATCGACTTGTGGTCGGGCGCCACGCCGTACCTGACCAGGCCGTACGGGGTCGGCAGCCGGTCGATGACGTCCACCCGGACCCGCACCGGAGCCGGCAGCGCGGCCGCCTGCTTCACCAGGGCCTCGGCAGCGTACAGCCCGGCGGGGCCGGAGCCGACCACGGCAACGTTCAGCATAAATGCTTACGCTACCCGGCCGGCCGCTGCTCGGCTGCCGCCGTTGCCGCCTCGCCGTCGTCGCCGGCCTCGCCGGAGGACCGGCGCGCCACCGCCTCGGTGACCTGCCTGGCAAGCTGCTGGGGGGTCAGGCCCGCCTCCTCCAGCACCTCCTCGCGCGTCCCGTGCGGGAGGAACCGCTGCGGCAGCCCGAACGTCTTGACCGGCACGTCCACGTCGTGGTCGCGGAGCAGCCTGCACACCGCGTCGCCGAACCCGCCGACGCGGCCGTTGTCCTCCACCACGGCGACGAGCCGGTACCGCCGTGCCGCGTCGGCCAGCGCCTCGTCGACCGGCTTGAGCCAGCGCGGGTCCACCACGGTGACGCCGATCCCATGCCCGGCGAGCCGGTCCGCGACCTCGATCGCGGTCACCGCCATCGGGCCCGCGCCGACGAGCAGCACGTCGCGGCCGGCCGCCGTCTCGCGCAGCACGTCCATGCCGCCCAGCCGCGCCACCGCCTCGACCTCGCCGCCCACCCTGCCCTTGGGGAACCTGACCACGGTCGGGCCGTCGGACACCTCCACCGCCTCGTTGAGCAGCTCGGCGACGCGGCTGGCGTCCCTGGGCGCGGCGATCCTCATGCCCGGCACGAGCTGCATGATCGAGCCGTCCCACATGCCGTGGTGGCTGGCGCCGTCCGGCCCGGTCACCCCGGCCCGGTCCAGCACGATCGTCACCGGCAGCCGGTGCAGCGCCACGTCCATCAGCGTCTGGTCGAAGGCCCGGTTGGCGAACGTGGAGTAGATGGCGACGACCGGGTGCAGCCCGGCCATGGCCAGGCCCGCGGCGCTGGTCACCGCGTGCTGCTCGGCGATGCCCACGTCGTAGATCCGGTCCGGGTACGCCGCGGCGAAGGGGGCCAGGCCGGTGGGGTGCAGCATGGCGGCCGTGATCGCGACCACGTCGGGGCGGCGCGCCCCGATGGCCACCATCTCGTCGCCGAACACCCTGCTCCAGGTCCCCGGCGCGGCGCCGGCCGCGGGGTACTGGTGCAGGCAGTCCACCTCGTTCTGCTCGGCCTCCGGGTAGCCGAACCCCTTCTTGGTGATGACGTGCACGATCACCGGGCGGCCGAAGTCGCGGGCCCGGCGCAGCGCGGTCTCCACCAGCCGCTCGTCGTGACCGTCGATGGGCCCGACGTACTTGATGCCCAGGTCCTCGAACATCACCTGGGGCTGCAGCACGTCCTTGATGCCCTTCTTGATGCCGTGCAGCGTCCCGTACAGCGGCGGGCCGACCAGCGGGGTCCGCGACAGCGTGGTCTTGATGTAGTCGAGCACGTTCTCGTACCGCTGGGTGACCCGGATCGCGGCCAGGTGCTCGGCCAGGCCGCCGATCGTCGGCTGGTAGGACCAGCCGTTGTCGTTGACCACGATGACCAGCCGCCCGTGCTTGGCGGCGGCGATGTTGTTCAGCGCCTCCCAGGCCATCCCGCCGGTCAGCGCGCCGTCGCCGATGACCGCGACCACGGTGCGGTCCGGCTCGCCGCGCAGCCGGTAGGCCTTGGCCAGGCCGTCGGCGTAGGACAGGCTGGTGGAGGCGTGCGAGTTCTCGACCAGGTCGTGCTCGGACTCGGCCCGGCTCGGGTAGCCGGTCAGCCCGCCGCGCTGGCGCAGCGTGCCGAAGGCGGCGGCGCGGCCGGTCAGCAGCTTGTGCACGTACGCCTGGTGGCCGGTGTCGAAGACGATCTTGTCCCGGGGCGAGTCGAAGACCCGGTGCAGCGCGATCGTGAGCTCCACCACGCCGAGGTTCGGGCCGAGGTGGCCGCTCGTCTTCGTCACCGTCTCGACGAGCAGATCGCGGATCTCGCCGGCCAGCCTGGTGAGCTGGTCCTGGCTGAGACCCTTCAGGTCCTCCGGGCCGTTGATGCACTCGAGCAGGGTCACAGCCGCTCCGTTCGCGCTGATCGGGACGCCGAACGATGCGAGTCTACGACCGTGATGTTTCCGCGGCCGTCTCGTCCCCGACGTACGCGTCACCACCGCGGGCGGGCAGCACCAGCGGGCGGGCGGCAAGCAGCCCGGCGGCCAGCTCGCACCCGGCCAGCGCGAGCAACAGCGCGACCGGGATGCTCCAGCCGCCGGTGGCGGAATGCAGCAGGCCGACCTCGAGCGGGCCCGCGCCTGCCAGCAGGTAGCCGACCGACTGCGCCAGGCCGGACAGCGAGGCGGCGCTGCCGGGATCCGGGGCTCGCGCCATGGTGAAGAAGATCGCCAGGCCGAGCAGCGATCCCTGGCTGATGCCGAGCACCAGCACCCACAGCGGCGCGGTGCCGACCGGCGCCCACAGCGATCCCGCCAGGCCGGCTGCGGTGCCGATCATGCTCGGGATGACCAGCGCGCGCTGGCCGGGCATGCGGTGCGCCAGCACGGGGACCAGCAAGCAGGTGATCAGGTTGCCGAGGCTCATCAGCGCCAGCAGGTTGCCCGCCGCGACCGCCGTCGTGCCGCGGTCGATGAAGATGGTCGGCAGCCAGGACAGCGCCGCGTAGTACAGCAGGCTCTGCAGTCCGAAGAACGCCGTGACCTGCCACGCCAGCGCGCGCCGGTACACCGGCGGCGGCGGCAGCGCCGGGCCCGCCGCCGCGGCGGCGGGGACGGGCGCCCGGTAGGCGAGCTGTGGCAGCCACAGCAGCACCGCGAGCGCGGCCGGTGCCGCCCACACCCCGAGCGCGAGCCGGAGCGAGCCGCCGGAGGACCGGTACAGCGGCACCGCCAGCAGCGAGGACACGATCGCGCCCGCCGACAGCGCGGTCAGGTAGATGCCGACGAGCAGGCCGGCGCGGCTCGGCCAGCGCCGCTTGACCATGCTGGACAGCAGCACGTTCAGGATCGCGATCGAGCTCGCCGCCAGCACCGTGCCGGGGAACAGCATCGCCGCGGGGACGGCGCCGCGCAGCGCCAGCCCCGCGGTGAGCACGGCCAGCGCCACCAGCAGGGTGCGCTCCTCGCCGAACCGCCGGTTCAGCCACGCCGCGATCCCGGAGACCACGCCGAAGCAGATCACCGGCGTGGCAGCAAGCAGCGACAAGGTGGCCGACGACAGGTGCAGCCGGGCCGCCAGGTCCGGGAACAGCGGCGGCAGGCTGGTGATCGCGGTGCGCAGGTTCAGCCCGGCCGCCGACACCGCGACGACGAGCAGCGCGGTATCGTACGGCCGGCGCTCACCGGCCACGTCCTGGGGCATCAGCCCCAAAGGTATCCGAAGGGAAGAGCATTTCTTTAGCCGAACGAACCGCTTGTGCGTAACTCCGGCCCGCCGCGCCGCCCTCCCGGCCCGGCCGGCCGTCGCGGCGGTCACCGATCGCCAGCCAGCCCAGCAGGCCGAGCGGGTAGATGAAGTACCCGAAGCGGACGTCCGGGCCGAGCAGGAACATCAGCATGAGGCCGAGCGCCAGCCTGCGGGTCGCCGCCTGCACGTCCCGCGGCGGCCTGACCGCCAGCGAGACCGCGACCGCCAGGGCGGCGGCGAGCAGCAGGCCCACCGAGGCCACCTGCCCGGCCGTCCCCATGACGGCGAGCAGGTGCCCGGGCAGCAGGCTCTGCGCCGGCGTCTTGTGCCGGGTCAGGCCGAGCGGGAACAGCACGCTGTCGCGCGCGAGCGCCGCGGCCGCGCCCGGCCGGAACAGCACGGCCGGGGCCAGGATGCCGGCCAGGCCAGCCATGGTGACCACCATGGCCGCGACGAACCGGGCCGCGGCGCGGCTTCCGTCACGGCGGGCAAGCATGGCGACCATGACGGGGACCGCCAGCCAGGCGGTGGACTTCAGGCCGCACGCGACGCCGAGCGCCACGCCCGAGCCGATCACCGTGGCCCTCGTCCGGCCGCCCGCCGTCTCGCCCCGGGCGGCGACGGCCAGCGACAGCAGCATGAGCGCGAGCACCGGCGGGTCGGTGGTGATCACGGCCAGGTTGAGCGCCAGCGGCGGCGAGGCGACGGCGACGGCCGTGAGGCACGTCGCGTCGCGGCGGCACCCGGCGCAGCGCCGGTGCGGTCCCGCGACCAGGAACGCCGCCGCCAGCAGCCCCGCGGTGGCCACGGCCAGCCAGAGGCCGGGGTTCCCCGGCAGGCCGCCGATGCCGAGCGCGCCCGGCAGGCCGAACACGGTCATCACCGGCAAGTACGGGTCGTAGGACAGCCAGGACGTCACCTGGTCGGCGGGCAGGTAGGGAGAGCCGTGGTGCAGCAGCAGCATGGCAGCCCGGTCGATCACCACCATCCCGGCCTCGAGCCGGTAGCCGACCGACAGCCACAGCAGCGGTGCCACGACGGCCAGGGCCACCGAGGTGACGAGCGCGGCCGCCCGTGCGCGCGTTCGCCACAAGATGACCAGGGCGGCCGCGTAGCCGCACGCCGCCCAGATGGCCCAGACCTTGTCCCGGCCGCCGGAGAAGACCGCTGCCAGGGCCGCGTACCCGCAGAACACCGCGTAGGCGCCCATCAGCCGACGGCGGCCAAGCCAGCGCGGTCCCGGCTGGTGCGCGGCAGATCCGGGCGGCGCAGCCGTCCGCGCCGTGGCCTGCATGCCCGGCGAGGGTGCGTAGTCCTGCACGTGCTGGGTCAACTGGTCCCCCCGTTGACCAGAGCCTGGGCTTTCCTGACGACGTGAGATTCTTTACCGACAACTACGAGGATATTCCCGGCCGGGTCAGGCCGGCGGCGGGGGCACGGCGACGCAGTCCCGGTGCGTCACCGCCACGTCCCGCGCAGTTTCACCCCGCGCCCGCCCTAGGCTGGAGGCATGCCTACGGTGCGGATCGCGATGGCCCAGGTCAATGCGACGGTGGGGGACCTGGACGGGAACGCGGAGCTGATCGTGGCCTGGACGCGGCGCGCGGCGCGGCGCGGCGCGGCAGTGGTGGTGTTCCCGGAGATGGTGCTGACCGGGTACCCGGTTGAGGACCTGGCGCTGCGCGGGTCGTTCGTCGCGGCGTCGGTCGCCGCGCTGCACCAGGTGGCGGCGCGGCTGGGCGCCGAGGGGCTGGGCGGGGTCGCCGTGGTGGCGGGATACCTGGACCGGCGCGCCGACCTGCCACCGCGGACCGGGCTGCCGGCCGGGGCGCCCCAGGACGCGGCGGCGCTGCTGTACGGGGGGCGCGTCGTGGTCACCTCCGCCAAGCATCACCTGCCGAACTACGGGGTGTTCGACGAGTTCCGGTACTTCGTGCCCGGGGACACGCTGCCGGTGTTCCGGCTGCCCGTCGCCGGCGGCGACGGCGTCGACGTCGCGATCGCGATCTGCGAGGACCTGTGGCAGGACGGCGGGCCGGTGGCGGTGTGCCGGCGCGCCGGGGCGAGCCTGCTCGCGGTGCCGAACGCCTCTCCGTACGAGCGGGGCAAGGACGACGTGCGGCTGGACCTGTGCCTACGGCGGGCCCGCGAGGCCGGGGCCGCGCTGGCGTACGCGAACATGATCGGCGGGCAGGACGAACTGGTCTTCGACGGCGACTCGATCCTGGTGAGCGCCGACGGCACGGTGGCGGCCCGCGGGCCGCAGTTCGAGGAGGCGCTGGTCGTGGCCGACCTGGACCTGGCGGCGGCGGCGCCGGGCGGGCTGCCGGACGGCCACCCGGTGGACGCCGGCGACGGCACCGTGATCACGATCAGGCGGGTGGCGCTGCCGCCGCAGCACCCGGCCGGGCAGGCGGGACCGGCCGCCGGGGGTGACGAGGCGGGGGGCGGGCCGGGCGCCGCGGGACCCGGGCCGCTGTGGCCGCGGCTTTCCGACCCGGCCGAGGTGTACGCGGCCCTGGTGACCGGGACCCGCGATTACGTGCGCAAGAACGGGTTCCGCTCGGTCATCCTGGCGCTGTCTGGCGGGATCGACTCGGCGCTGACCGCGACGATCGCCGCCGACGCGATCGGGCCCGGGAGGGTGCACGTGGTGCTGATGCCGGGCCGGTACTCCTCGCAGCACTCGGTCACCGACGCCGAGGACCTGGTGCGGCGGCAGGGGCTGCACGCGGTGACGATCCCGATCACGCTGATGGTGGACGCGTTCGGCAAGGAGCTCGCCCCGGCCGGGTTCCCCGAGGTCGGGCTGCCCGCGGAGAACCTGCAGGCCCGGGTGCGCGGCGTGGTGCTGATGGGGCTGTCCAACGCAGGCGGCCACCTCGTGCTCACCACCGGCAACAAGAGCGAGCTGGCGACCGGGTACTCGACGCTGTACGGGGACTCGGCCGGCGGGTTCGCGCCGATCAAGGACGTGCCGAAGACGATGGTCTGGGAGCTGGCCAGGTGGCGCAACGCCGAGGCCCGGCGCCGCGGGGAGACCCCGCCGATCCCGGAGAACTCCATCGCCAAGCCGCCCAGCGCGGAGCTGGCGCCCGGGCAGATGGACACCGACTCGCTGCCGCCGTACCACGTGCTGGACCCGCTGCTCGACGACTACGTGCAGAAGGACATGGGCACCGCGGAGCTGGTCGCGGCCGGCCACGACCCGGCGACGGTCGAGCGGGTGGTGCGGCTGGTCGACGCGGCCGAGTACAAGCGGCGGCAGTACCCGCCGGGCCCCAAGATCACCCAGAAGAACTTCGGCCGCGACCGGCGGCTGCCGATCACCAACCGCTGGCGCGAGGCCCTCCCGGGCGGCCCTGGTTAGCGTCGCCGGGACGTCAGCTCCCCGGGACGTCAGCTCCCCGGGACGTCAGCTCCCCGGGACGTCAGCTCCCCGGGACGTCAGCTCCCCGGAGCCCGGGTCCCCGGGGGCCAGGCCGTGCAGGAGCTCGTCGACCACCCGGGCGGCGAAGTCGCCGTCGAAGCTGCCGTCCGCGGACTTGTCCCTGGCCATGACCGCGCCGGTCAGCGCGAGCACGGCGACCTCGACGTCGGTGTCGGGGCGCAGCTCGCCGGTCTCGATGCCGCGGCGCAGCACCGACCGCATCACGTCGCGGCGCGGCTCGACCACCGTTTCCCGGTAGCGCGCCATCAGCCGCGGGTACTTCTCCCCCCAGCCGAGCAGCAGCGCGTACCGGCGTGCCTTCCTCGGGTCGGCCCGGTCCGCGCACATCACCTCGAGCATCGCCACCAGGTCGTCGCGGACCGAGACGCCCTTCGGCTCCGGATACGGCGACTTCAGCGAGCCGAGCGCGGCCAGCAGCAGATCCTCCTTGCTCGACCAGCGGCGGTAGATCGTCGCCTTGCCGACCCCCGCCCTGGCGGCGATCTCCTCCACGCACATGCCGTCGAATCCCTGGTCGGCGAACAGGTCCAGGGCCGCCTCGATGATCGCCTGCTCGGCCTGTTCGCTGCGCGGGCGGCCGGGCCGGCGGCCGGAGCCCAGGGACGCGGCGTCCCTGAGCTCCGGCGCGTGCGTGGTCACCGGCCTCACCCCTCCCTGGGGGCGGTGTCGAGCATGGTCTGCTCCTCCAGTATGGCAAGCTCGTCGTCGACCGTGCGCGCGGCGGCCGGCCGGGCGCCGCGGTCCCGGCCCGGCATCCAGCGCAGCACAACCAACCCGCCCAGCAGCGCGAGCGCGGCCGCGACCAGCGTGGTGGCGCGCATCGCGTGCACGAACGAGTCGCTGGCCGGCGCCAGCAGCGGCCGCCCGGCCGCGCCGAGCTGCTGGGCGACCGCCTGGGTGGCGGTGATCGACGAGGACGCCGCGGTGCGGGCGGCGGCGGGCAGGCCGGCCAGCGAGGGGCCGAGCGCGTTCCGGTAGAACTCGGCCAGGATCGAGCCGAGGACCGCGACGCTGAGCGCGACCGCGACCTGCCGCGCGGTGTTGGTCAGCGCCGAGCCGGCGCCGGCCCGCTCGCGCGGCAGCACGTCCATGACCGCGGCGGTGGCGGCCGGCATCACCACGCCGATCGCCGCGCCCTGGATGCCGAACAGCACGAGCAGCACCCAGATCGGCGTGGCCGTGCCGAGCGTGGCGTAGCCGGCGACGGCGGCGGCCATGACGAACATGCCGGCCGCGCCGGGGGCCTTGGCGCCGTACCGGCGCACCAGGCCGGCGCTGCGCGGCGAGAGCAGCAACTGCCCGGCCGCGAACGGCACGGTCAGCAGGCCCGCCGCCAGCGGGGTGTAGCCGCGGACGTTCTGCAGGTAGAAGCTGGTGAAGAAGTACACGCCGCCCATGCCGAAGAACACCAGGGCGATCGCGCCCACCGAGGCGGAAAGCCTGCGGTCGCGGAACAGCCGGACGTCGAGCGACGGGTGGGCGATCCGTGCCTCGTGCCAGGCGAAGACCGCCAGGATCGCCAGCCCGCCGGCGATCGGGCCGAGCACGTCCAGGTGCACCCACGAGCTCGCGTCGCCGCCGGCGACGATGCCGTACACCAGCAGCACCAGGCCGGCGATGGACAGCAGCACGCCGGCGTAGTCGATCCGGCCGCGCTCGCCGTTGCGGGACTCCGGCACCAGGAACGCGACGGCGACCGCGCCGACCGCGGTGACCGGCACGTTGATCAGGAAGACCGAGCCCCACCAGAAGTGGTCGAGCAGCACGCCGCCGAGCACCGGCCCGGTGGCGATGCCGATGCCGACCGCCATCGCCCACAGGCCGATCGCCCGCGGGCGTTCGGCGGGCTCGAACACGTTCGAGATGATCGACAGCGTCTGCGGCATGACCGCTGCGCCGCCCAGGCCCATCGCGGCCCGCGCGAAGATGAGCTGGTCCGGCGACCGCGAGTACGCCGACAGCAGCGACGCGACGCCGAACAGCGCCAGCCCGATCATGAGCATGCGCTTGCGGCCGATGTTGTCGCCGATCACGCCGAACGTGAACAGCAGGCCGGCGAACACCAGCGTGTAGGAGTTGATCGCCCACTCGAGCTGGCTCTGACTCGCGCCGAGGCCCCCGTGCGGCTCGGCGATAGTCTTCAGCGCCACGTTGAGCACCGTGTTGTCGATGACGATGGCGAGCAGCCCGACGATCAGCACGCTGAGGATCAGCCAGCGCCGACGGTAGATGGTCTGCGAATCCATGTGTCCCCTTCGGATCGCTCGAAGCTTTGCGCGCCGATCCGGGAAGCCTCCGGCCCGCGGCCGGGTTGGACCAGACGGCGGCTTCCGCCGGATCGGTGCTATCGATACGGAACCGTCTCGTATCGGAATCTATTTCCGGCGGGCGGCCGTGATTCAGGTCACATTCGTTACGGCGTGACGTCGGCCTGGCGGAGCAGGCCGGAGGACGGGTCCACCGCGAGGGTCAGGGTCACCGTCGCGTGCTCGCCTGCCAGCTCGGCGGTGACCGTCGCCGCGCCGTCGCCCGCCTTGACCGCGCCGAGACGGCACCTGCCGACCCGGACGGCGGCCATCCGCAGCCGGCGGGCCAGCAGCGCGGCGTCCACGCCGTCGGCGACCGCGATCGACGGCGGCAGTTCGCTGCCGGAGCCGTTCAGCCACGCCACCAGGGCGTCCAGCCTGTCACGCAACGGCGAGCCCTCGGCCGGCGGCACGGCCAGCGTCAGCGACTGCACCCGGGGCGCGGGTTCCGGGCTGAGCTGGATCTGCACCTGGACGGTGCCCCGCTCGCCGGCCAGCCACCACCGGCAGTGCGCCGGCGTGTCGAACTCGGGCTGCCTGCCCGGGTCGTCGGCGAAGTCACCGATGCGCTCGCGGACCTCGGCGATGGCCCGCCGCCGTTCGGCGAACGGGGCGTCCAGCGCGACGTTGGGCGAGAACAGCCGCGCCGCCTCGGCGTCGTCCCAGGCCCGCAGCAGCCGGCCCACGGCCTCCCGGGCGGCCAGCGTCTGCGGCCACGGGCTCTGGGCCGGGGCAAGAGCGACGCGGTAACCCCGGCCCGGCGGCTCGCCGCGACGCAGCGCCGCGTCGAGGAGCCGGGCCGACAGCGTCCCCATCGCGGCGTAGCTGCCGTTGCCGAGCGCGATCACGCCGGTCCCGCTCGCCGGGTGCCAGCGCATGTTGCTGCCGAACCCCGGGTATCCCCCGCTGTGGCTGACGACGCGGCCGAGCGCGGGATGCTCCGCCACGAACAGCCCGAACCCGTAGCCGGACAGCGCGTAGCCTGCCGGGCCCGCGGCCGGGGCCCAGCCGGTCAGCACCTGCGCCAGCTGCATTTCCCTGCGGGTGGCGCGGCGCAGCGGGTGCGCGCCGCCGGCACCGGGATCGCCGGGCGGGAACGCGGCCGCGAATCCGGCGACCCAGCGGGCAAGGTCACGCACGCAGCTGAAGATCCCGCCCATCGGCGCGAACGCGCCGCACGGCTCGAACGGCACCTCCTCCCAGCCTCCGGGAGCGCGCCGGTAGCCGCGGGCGAGCTTGGCGGCGTCGAATTCGGCCGCCTCGAACCCGGTGCTGGTCATGCGCAGCGGCCGCAGCAGCCGGTCGCGGACGTGGTCCGGGTACGCGGCGCCGGTGACTGCGGTGACGATCCGGCCCAGGATCGCGTAGCCGAGGTTGGAGTACTCGAACGTGGTCCCCGGCGCCCATGCGGCGCTCATGCCGCGGGACAGCAGCGCGGCGAACTCGTCCAGCGGCATGCCCTGCTGCCGGTCCGCCCACGGGTCGTCGGTCGGGAACCCGCCGGTCATGGTCAACAGCTGCCTGATCGACACGCGCGGCGAGTCCGGGCTGGCCGCAGGCCAGCCGCGAAGCTCGGGCAGGTAGGCCTCCGCGGGGTCGTCGAGCGCCAGCGCGCCGTCGTCGCGCAGCCCGAGGACGGCCGCGGCGGTGAAGCTCTTGGTCATCGAGGCGATGCGGAAGACCGTATCCGCGTCCGGCGGCGGCCCGCCGAGGCACCGCTCGCCGAGCCCGCCCGCGTGCACGAGCTCGCCGCCGATCACGATCCCGTAGGCCAGCCCGGGCTGCCCGCCGGCCTGCTGGTGATCTGCGGCAAGCGCATCGATGTCCGCGAAGTCCACCGGCTCAGTCTTGCAGAACGGCCATGGCGGCGCCGGCGGCGAGGCACGCCGGATCGTTGCGGGAGTTTCGCGCGGCGCCGCGCGCGTGCGATCATTGATCGCGTCCGGGTACGCCACGAGGGCGACACGAGACACGGAGGTCGGCAATGCCTGAGTCATCTGCGGCCGCGACAGGGCAGCGGACCGCACCCGAGCCGCTTTACGGCGCTGCACGCACCGGACGGAGGGTCACCGTCCGCGATATCGCCGCCGCCAAGGCGCGCGGCGAGAAGTGGCCCATGCTCACCGCGTACGACGCGCTCACCGCGGGCATCTTCGACGAGGCCGGCATCCCGGTGCTGCTTGTCGGCGACTCGGCCGCGATGGTCGTCTACGGCCACGACACCACGATCCCGGTCACCGTCGACGAACTGGTCCCGCTCACCGCGGCGGTGGTGCGCGGCACCAGCCGGGCCATGGTGGTCGCCGACCTGCCGTTCGGCTGCTACCAGGCCTCCCCCGGCGCGGCGCTTGCCGCCGCGACCCGCTTCCTCAAGGAGGCGGGCGCGCACGCGGTCAAGCTCGAGGGCGGCCAGCGGGTCGCGCACCAGGTCGAGGAGCTGACGGCGGCCGGCATCCCGGTGATGGCGCACCTCGGGCTGACCCCGCAGTCGGTCAACGCGTTCGGCGGCTACCGGGTGCAGGGACGCGGCGAGGACGGCGAGCGGCTGCTGCACGACGCCAAGGTGCTGCAGGCGGCGGGCGCGTTCGCCGTGGTGCTGGAGTGCATACCGGCGTCGCTGGCCGCGCGGGTGACCGAGGCGCTGACGATCCCGACGATCGGCATCGGCGCCGGCCCGGCCTGCGACGCCCAGGTGCTGGTCTGGCAGGACATGGCCGGCCTGTCTCCCCGGGTCGCCAGGTTCGTCAAGACCTACGCCGACCTGGCCGCCGCGCTGCGCGACGCCGCCGCCGCCTTCGCCGCCGACGTCACCAGCGGCTCCTTCCCCGATGAGGAGCACTCCTACCGGTGAGGGCTTGCCGGAAATCACACGTGCATGCCCGAGCGCGGCTATGTGATTTCAGCCTGATCTGCCTGCTTGATCGCTGGTGCGGCGCGGCGGCGCGTTCCCGGCGGACGAGAGCACGCCCCGGCGGGGCTAGACTGGCGATATACGGCATCATCTTAAGCCAACCTTCGGCGGCCAGGCGATGCTGCGGAGAGGAAGGCCGGCATGTTCGAAGCGGCCGATATCCGCGAGTGGCGCGGCCACGACGTCGTTGACCCCGACGGTCACAAGATCGGGGAACTGGAAGCCGTCTACGTCGACACCAGCACGGACCTGCCGGCGTTCTGCACGGTCAAGGTCGGGATGCCGACCCGTCGCCGGCTCGCGTTCGTTCCGCTGGCCCAGGCAGTCGTGGGCCCCGGGTACCTCAAAGTCGCCCACGACAGGAAACAAGTAAAAGGTTCCCCCTCGATCACCACCGACGGCGAACTGCCGGCGGCCGACGAAGAGGCCATCTTCAAGCACTACGGCCTGCCGTACCAGGCAGGCGCCAGCGGCGAACGGCAGCTAGCCCGCCGCTGAACGCAACCACCGAGCGGAGAATCAGATGCTTGCCCTCTTCCTACTCCTTGTGATCGTGGCGGTCGCACTAGGCATCGTCGGCGTCGTCGCCAAAGGCCTGCTGTTCTTGCTGTTCATCGGCATTGTCGTGTTCCTCGGCGCCCTGATGTTCGGCGCCCTGCGGATGCGGCGGCGTCCCGGGCACTCCCCAGCGCGCTAACCCCCTGGTCAGGCCGGCGCGTCGTGGACGCCGCGCGGCAGGGCGCTGCGCGGCCGCAGCATCCGGCGGGGACCGTGTCCCGGCCCGGGCAGCGCCGTGCGGCGGGCTCGCCGCGCCAGCGCGCCGACGCCGGCGACCGCGAGCCACGGCAGCATGCCCGCCAGCGCCCGGGCGGTCTCGGCCACCAGTTCCCCGCCCGCGACCTGGCGGAGCCAGCCGGCGGCCGACGGCGGCGCCGAGACGGGCGCGGGCGCGGCGGCGCGGCCGGTCACCCGGATCTCCGTGTGCTGGACGGTCGTGATCGTGACCCGGATCGTGGGGCCGTGGCTGGCCGGCTCGGCAGGCATCGGCTGTCCTCTCCTTTCTGTCCACGCTCCGTTACCAGCTGAGCTGGGCGATCTTGTCGTAGTCGGCCGCGGAGTACCCGACGAGGCCCTCCGACAGCGCGAAGATCCACTCCGCCACGCCCAGCGACAGCGCCAGGCGGCTGCAGCGCGCGCAGAAGTGCGGCTCCTCCAGCCGGACCGAGTCGTCGGCCTCCAGGCGCACGTAGATCAGCTTCGCTCCCTGCAGCAGCTGCCAGCCGTCGCCCTCCCTGGCCACGGTGATCGCCCGCTGCTCCGCATGGGTCCGGCACAGGTCGTGGTGGCCGTGCCCGCCGAACTTGCAGTAGCAGTGATCCTCGCCGGGAAACGGCACCCCGTTGGTGCCCCAGCCCAGCAGGCTGCCGCCGCGCACCAGCACCGCGGCATGACGGGTGCGGGCACGGGAATCCCTGGCGAGCTCGGCCGCCCGCTGCACCATCTGCTCCGCCTCGTTGCTGTCGTGGCGCTTGAGCGGATGCCAGCGCGGCGACGGCCCAGCTTGCATGCCTGTCACCGTATCGGGTCAGGGACGGCCGCGCTGCCAGCGGGGCTTGCGCTTGCCGAGGAAGGCCCGCATCCCCTCCCTGGCGTCGGGGAGCTGGCTGGTCGCGGCCATGACCTCGACCGCGTAGGCATAGGCCTTGGGCTGGTCCAGGTCGATCTGCGCGTACAGGGCCTGCTTGCCGATGCCCTTGCTGTCCGCCGACCCCCTGGTGACGCGGTCCAGCATGTCGTGGGTCGCGGAGTCCAGCTGCGCCGCGGGCACCACCCGGTTGACCAGCCCCCACTCCAGCGCGGTGCGCGCGTCGATGACGTCGCCGGACAGGGCCATCTCCATGGCGCGCTTGCGGCCGATGTTGCGGGCGATGGCCACCATCGGGGTGTGGCAGAACCAGCCGCCCTTGCCGCCGGGCGCGGCGAATCCGGCGTCCTCGCTGGCCACGGCCAGATCGGCGCTGGCGACGAGCTGGCACCCGGCCGCGGTGGCCAGGCCGTGCACCCGCGCCACCACCGGCTGCGGCACCTGCTGGATCAGCGTCATCAGCTCGGTGCACGTCATCAGCAGCGAGCGGACCTGCGGCAGGTCGGCGTCGGCGACGTCGG